>Ga0164241_10000279_pt1 | contig 109490 bp, 93 predicted proteins | sample OricomyardsoilBY_FD_108780 | JGI IMG/M metagenome (GOLD analysis project Ga0164241, IMG submission 108780) | Backyard soil microbial communities from Emeryville, California, USA - Original compost - Back yard soil (BY) | ecosystem: Environmental > Terrestrial > Soil > Unclassified | place... | reverse complement strand
CAGCGTGACTCCACGGATCCTCCTGGGTCTGCTTCATGCCCAGGCTGACGCGCTCGGTCTCGGGGTTGTACTTGAGCACCTTGACGGTGACCTCGTCGCCGACCTTGAACACTTCGCCGGGGTGATTGACGCGACCCCAAGACATGTCGGTGATGTGCAGCAAGCCGTCGATACCGCCGAGGTCGACGAACGCGCCGTACTCGGTGAGGTTCTTGATGGTGCCGGTCACGACCATGCCCTCTTCGAGGGTCTGCAGCGTCTTCGTCTTCAGCTCGTCGCGCTCACGCTCGAGCAAGACGCGGCGGCTGAGCACGATGTTGCCGCGCTTCTTGTTGAACTTGATGACCTTGAATTGATAGGTCTGCCCGATCAGCTTCTCGAGGTTGCGGATTGGCCGCAGATCGACTTGAGAGCCCGGCAAAAAGGCTTTGACGCCGCCGCGGATGGTGACCGACAGGCCGCCCTTCACGCGCTGGCTGATGGTGCCTTCGATGATCTCGTCACGCTCGCAGGCGCTGGAGATCTCGTCCCACACCTTCATCTTGTCGGCCTTCTCCTTGGACAAGGAGATCAGGCCATCGTCACTCTCACGGCTCTCGATGAACACATCGACTCGATCGCCGGCCTTCACGTTGAAGGCGCCGACGGCGTCGACGAACTCGCTCTTCGAGATCACGCCCTCGCTCTTGCCGCCGATATCGACGACAACGCTGTCGCGGTTCACTTGCACGACCAAGCCGCTGACGATTTCACCCTCTCCGCCCATCTGGCCGTTGGGGGTTGCAGCTTGCGTGGCTTCGAACATGGCAGCGAAACCGGCGAGGTCCGCGCTCTTGTTCTGGTTGGTGGTTTGAGTATCAGTCATTGATGGTAACAGTGCCTCCTTGCGTCCCGCAGACTGGGCGCCCCGCCACTGGTCAGAGCCAGAGTGCGGGCGCACGCCTCGCGACGGACGGGCTCTGGTAGCGCACGGGAAGCCAGTCGTCAAACGGCAATGCCGTGGGCTTTCGGGTGTTTCCGTGCCCTCAGCGTCATCGCCCCCAAGACTATGACAACACGATCATGGGTACTTGGCGGCAATCAGCGCTGCCAAGGCACGCGCTTCTTTGCCGAGCGCCTCCGGATCGGGAGCGGTGCCGCGCGCCGAAGGTCCGGAAAAACCCAAGCGATCTCCGAGGTCAGGCACACCAAGGACGTCTTTGACCAATTCGGGCCGGCTCGCTACCACCACGTCACCGTCCGCGGCGCCGGTCACGATCGCCCCATCCGGCAGGCGACAGCCGCCCTCGATTGGCTCCGAACGGATGCCGTCATCAGCCAGCACTTCGCACGTGGCTTTGGCGGGGGGTAGGCCGGGCTCGGCCTGCAGCTGCAGGCCTAGTACCAGCACGAAATCGGACGGATCCGGCCCGGCCCCGAACGCCAGCTCGTGCCCCGCGGCCCTGGCGGAGACTCCCAGCTTGCGATCGATCGCCGCCAGCCGCACCCCGCGCGGATCGAGCGCGGCGAGCAGCGGCGCGATCTGCGGAACGCGCACCGGATCGCTGAACGAGACCCGAGCCCGAAAGCGCATCGTCTGCGGGACATGCGCCAGCGCGAGCGGCCGATAGCCGCCGTAGCGCACGTAAACGTAACGCCCCGCAACGAACGCGACCGCGGCCAGCCCGAGCGCCACCAACAGCAGGTGGCGGAACGAGATGCGCCAGGCCGGGCGCTCGACGGCTTCGCTCATGGGCGCGGACGCTACCACGGGCATGGGGCCGCGCTACCCGTACCGCCCTGGAGGCAGCCGAGCAACGCTGCCAGCTCAGCGCGGCTCGCTACGTACGACAACGTCAGTCGTTCGGCGTCGATGCGCAGCTCGGCGCGCTCCGCCTGCTCGCCGAGCGCGCGGCTGAGCGCGAGCTTGCCCGCGCTCGCCAGTTGCTCGGCGTGGGCCGGCTCGGCGGTGGTCAGCGTAAGCTTCAGCTTGGCCGCGTCCGACTCCAGCTCGATCACCAGCTCGAGCAGCTTCGCGGCTTCGAGCAGCTCACGCAGGGAGCCGCTCGCCAGTCGCCCCAGCAGCCGCGGGCGCGCCGAAGCCGACAGGGAGCCCTCTTCCGGCGCGAGCAGCCGTCGCGGCCCCGCGAGCCCCTCGAGCGCGCGCTCGACCGCGTCCAGCTCGGCCTCCGAAACGAAGGCGCGCACGCGGTCGCCTTGGGCATAAAAACGGGCGACGCTCACGCGCGGCAGCGGGCGCCCCGGCAGCTTGTCCCAATAACGAAGGTCCGCGCCCAGATCGACGGCGGGCGCGAAGCCGCTCGGCGCACGCGTCAGCGGCTCGAATCGGCCCTGCAGCGCCAACACACGATCTAGAGGCAACAGCGACGGATCGGGGCGATACCCGAGGTAAACGACGTCGGCGGTCAACAGCGACGTCACGAGCAGCTCGTCCGGCTCGTCACCGTTAGCTCCAGCGCCGCGCGCGAGCACATCGCGCGCCAGCGCCTCGGGCGTGAGGGTACCGAGCGCCGCCTTGATGCGCGTCATATCGAGGCGCGCGACCACGTCGAGATCGGCCGGGATCAGCTCCGCGGCGGCGACCAGCCGCGGAGCGCTCGGCGGCGGAGGCAAGTGACGCGGCCCGCAGGCGCCGAGCGCCAATCCGCCGAGCCCGAGCAGCAGCGCGCGCCGCCGCATGCCGTCAGGTGCTCGAGCCGAGGTTTCGTTCGACGACGCGCACCGCCGCCACGATAAGCTCCACGACTTGCTCGATCGTGAGCGCGGAGCTGTCGACGAGCTGGGCGTCTTCCGCCTGGCGGAGCGGCGCGACCGGCCGCGTGCTGTCACGGCGATCGCGCTCGTTCACCTCGCTGAGCACGTCGGCCAAGCTGGGGGGAGTACCGCGCGCGGCCAGCTCGTCACGGCGCCGCTGCGCGCGCACCTCGGCGCTGGCGGTCAGGTAAAATTTGGCTTCGGCGTCGGGAAAGACCACGGTGCCGATGTCGCGGCCCTCCAGCACGACGCCCCCTTCCCGGCCCTGGCCGCGCTGCAGCTCGAGCAACGCTTCACGGACCCCTGGGTGCGCCGACACCTTGCTCGCGCCCTGCCCCACGCTCTGAGCCCGGATCGCCAGCGACACGTCTTGGCCGCGTAAGAACACCTGGACCGCGCCGCTGTCGGAGCGGCGGAGCTGGACCGCGCTCTCGGCCACCAGCGCGTCGGCCAGCGCCGTGACGCGGAGCTCGTCGTCGAGCGCGAGCCCGGCGCGCTCCGCCGCCAGCGCCACCACCCGATACAGCGCGCCCGTGTCGACGATCATGTAGCCGAGGCGCTCGGCGACTTTGCGCGTGACCGTGCTCTTGCCGGCGCCCGCAGGGCCATCGATGGCGACGACCGGTTTTCTTCTGCGCGCGGCGTTCAAGCATCCACCTCGATGTCGGCCCCCAGCGCGCGCAGCGTGCCCACGAAGCGCGGGAAGCTGACGGCGATGGGATCGGCGTCATCAATCACGCTTTCGCCGTCGGCGGCAAGAGCCAGCAGCGTCGCGGCCATGGCGATGCGGTGGTCGCCGCCGGAGCTGACCCGCGCCGCGCGCAGCGGGCGCTCCGGCTCACCCTCGATCAGCAGGCCATCGGGCTTGTCGCTCGCGGAGACGCCGAACGCGCGCAGCAAGCCGGCCAGCGCGCCCAGGCGATCGGAGACCTCGTCGCGCAGCTCCCCGACATCGGAAATTTCCGTGACCCCGCGCGCCTTGGCCGCCAGCACACACGCGACCGGGATCTCGTCGATGCCGCGCAGCGCGAGCTCGCCCGAAATCTTGATACCGCGCAGCGGCGCGAAGCGCGAGCTGACCTCGCCGTAAGGCTCACCGAGCGAATCGGATTTGGGGGTGATGCCGGTGCGGCCGCCGAAGAGCCGGATCATGTCGAGGATGCCGGCGCGCGTCGGGTTCAGCCCGGTGCGGCGCGTGCTCACGCTGCTGCCCGGGGCCAGCTGCGCGGCGGCGAGCACGAACGCCGCCGCCGAGATGTCGCCGGGAATATCGGCCTCGAAGCCGCGGATCGCCAGCGGATCGGCGGGTGGGTGCAGGCTCACCGCCGAGCCGATGCCGACCACCGGTAAGCCGAGGGCGGCGAACATGCGCTCGGTGTGATCGCGCGACAGCACCGGCTCGTGAATCAGCGTCGGCCCGGAAGCGAACAACCCCGAGAACAACAGCGCGCCCTTCGCGTGGTCGTTCGGCCGCGTCATCACGTAGTCGAGCGGGGCCAGGCGCTCGGTCTCGAGCGGGCCGACGACGAGCGGCAGGCACACCTCACCCGGCACATCGGGGTGCGCAGTGGCAGCGATCCGAGCGCCGCGACGCAGCAGCGGCTCGGTCACGGCGCGCATGCGGCGGCGCGAGTTGCTCGGGCTGCCGCGCAGCTCCGTCGCGAAAGGCTGGCCCGAGAGCACCCCGAGCAGCAGTCGCGCCATCGTCGGCGAGTGACCGCAATTGAGCGGCTCTTTCGGCGCCGTCAACCCGCGCAGGCCGACGCCGCGGATGCGCAGCGTGCCGCGCTTGTCATCCTCGTAACGAACGCCGAGCGCGGCCAGAGCGCGCAGCATGTCGAGGTTGTCGCTACCGTACGCGAAGCCGCGCAGCTCGCAGGGGCCGTTCGACAGCGCCGCCAGCAGCAAGCCGCGATGGGTGATGCAGCGGTCGCTGGGCACGGGCACGCTGCCGCTCAGCGGCTTGCGCGCGGGTCGGACGATCAGGCGTGACGGCATCGACGCTCATTCATTGTGACACGGGCTGGGGTTGGGCTTTGGGCAAGGCGCCGAGCAGGTCGTCGAGTCGTGAAAGCAACGCCGAGAACGCGACCGCGTCGAGGCCGGCCACGAAGTGCCCCTCGCGACCCACCGCGTCGGCGTCGAGCTTGCGAACGGGCTGCGGGATGCCGAGCAGAGACAGAAACGGCGTATAAGTATCGAGCATGGCGCGGGTTTCGGAGACTTTTCCGGCGCCGGTCTTGGCCGCCGCCTCGTCCGGATAGACGAGCGTGCCGGCCAGGTTGATGCCGGGTGGCGCGAAGTTACCCACCACCGACAACGTCTCGACGCCGTCCAAAAACGGCAGCTTGTTGCGGAGCGCGTTGGGGACCGGATTTTCCTTCAGGTTCGAGCCGAACGCGAAAGGTACCCCGCTCTGTGCCAACACCTTGCTCGCCCAGGGCGCCAGCTCGCGTTTGGCGGTGCCTTCTTTGATGCGATCGAGCGCGCGCCGGATGCCGGTCTGGTTACCGAACAACGCCGTGCGCGAGGTCAAGATCGTGAAGCCGACGCTCTCCGCGGTGTACAAGGCCCGCCCCGCGTACATCGTCTTGGTGACGGGCACGCCGAGCGGCGTCTTCTGGATGCCGTCCGCCGCCGCCTCGATCTTCTTCGGATCGAAGGTGCCGAGCGCCACGCCCGCGACGTCCGCGCCCTGCATCGAATACGTGCCGAAATAGGCCTTTTTCAGGTCGCGCTTCGGCTCGAAGCCGGCCGCGTCCGGCACGGGAGCGCGCCGCTTGGCGACCTCGAGCAGCTTGTCCCCGAACTGGGAGGCAAACAGCGCTTCCACGTCGAGCACGCCGACCGTGACCGCCCCGCCGGGTAGCAGCGCCAACGGATCGGAGTCGATCTGCAGCGCGGTTTGCTCTTTACCCTGACCGGTGTGAACGATGACGTCTTCGGACTTCGCGCAGCCGATGAGCGCCACGCCGAGCAGCCCGAGACCCAGGAGCAGCGCGCGCCGGCTCATGGCAGCACCTCCGCTAGCGCCGCCAGGAACCGATCGTTTTCGCGCTCGGTGCCGAGCGTGACGCGCAGCGACGTCGGCAAGCTGGCAAACGGTCGTACGATGACGCCTTGCTTGAGCAACGCGTCGTACACGGCGCGCGCGGGCCGCTTCAGGTCGACCAAGACGAAGTTGGCCTGGCTCGGCGCCACCCACAAGCCGCGGCTCTCGAGGGCGCGGGTCACGCGCTTTCGCTCCGCTTGATTGAGCAAGCGCGCGTTCTGGACGTGAGCGTCGTCGTCGAGGGCCGCGACCGCCGCCGCTTGGGCGAGGGTGCTCACGTTGAACGGCGCCCGCACGCGGTTCATGTAGTCGATCAAGTTTCGCGGCCCCACCGCGTAGCCCACGCGAAATGCTGCCAAACCGTAGATTTTCGAGAAGGTACGCAGCACCAGTAGCCGCTCGCGGAGCGATCGCAGCTGCAAACAATCCGGATAGTCGGGGGCGTCGGCGTACTCGAAGTAAGCTTCGTCCATCACCACGATCACGTCCGGCGGCACCTCGCGTAGCAGCTTCTCGACGGCGGCGCGCCCGACGTGGGTGCCGGTCGGATTGTTCGGGTTCGCCACGAACAACACGCGGGTCTCGGGCGTCACGGCGGCGGCCATCGCCGGCAAGTCGTGGACGAGGCCGGCGGTGAGCGGTACGGCGCTGAACGGCACGCCGCCCGAGAGCGCCGCGATGCGGTAAACGACGAACGACGGCTCCGCGAACACGATGTGCTGCGCAGGCGTACAAAACGTGCGGACGGCTAGATCGAGCAGCTCGTTCGAGCCGGCGCCGAGTAAAATTTCCTCCATCGCCACGCCGTGCTTGGCGGCAAGCTTCGTCCGAAGCTCGTAGGCGGCGCCGTCCGGATAGCGGTGCGCGTCGGTGAGCACGCGCCGCGCCGCCTCGACCGCGCGCGGGCTCGGCCCGAGCGGATTCTCGTTCGACGCGAGCTTCACCGCATCGCTGATGCCAAGCTCGCGCGCCAGCTCTTCAATCGGCTTGCCACCTTCGTACGGCGCCAGCCCCTCAATCGTCGGGATCACCAAAGCCATGCCGGCGGCAGCCTACATTTTTTTCCTGGTCCGCGCTCGATAGTCAGGCCACGGCTCCGCGCGCCCGCGCTCGAGGAAGCTCAGGCTTCTTGGGGAAACGAGCCGAGCACGCGCAGGTAACGGGTGCTCTTTTTGACGGCTTCGAGCGCTGTGATGACGGAGCGATCCGTCGCGTGCCCGCTGATCTCGACGTAAAACACGTAGTCCCAGGGCTCGCGCCCGGCGGGCCGCGAGTGCAGACGCCGCAGGTTGATGCCGCGCTCCGCGAAATGCCGCAAAATGTCGAACAACGAACCGGGCTTGTCGTCGATGCTGAACAGCACGCACGTGACGTCGGCGCTGGAACGGCTCGCCGGGCGCGGCGCCGCGATGGCGTAGCGCATCTTGAGGTCCGCGCCGTCTGCCACGTTGGAGCGCAGCGTGCTCAGGCCCTGCTCGCGGCCGGTCGGCTCGGGAACGAGCGCGGCCGCGCTCGCGTCTTCTTGCGCCAGATCGGCGGCGACCTTCATCGACCGCACGTCGATCACGCTCACCCGCGGCAGGTCGGTATCGAGAAATCGCTGGCAAGCGGCGTGACCTACCGGCGTCGTGTACACCTTTTCGATATCGGACAGCGCGGCGGCACGCCCCATCAGCTGGAAGGTCAGCGGCAAGGTGCGGGCGCCTACGATCACCAGCTCGCTGTCGGCGAGTGCCGTCACCGACGCTTGAACCAGCCCATCGTCCGACGATTCGAAGGGGAATACGGCGCAAGCGGCGCGGCCGCGCGAGACCTCTTCGAGCGCCTCACGGACCGACGGACACTCGATGAACTGACCGGTGACACCGAAGTGCGCTCGAGCCAGCACGTGACAAAAGCCGCCCTCCGGCCCGAGGTACGCGACGCGCGGCGCCTGCTCGATGGCGCGGGCCGAGCCGCGAATCGCCGAGAAGATCGCGTTCAAGGCCTCGGTCGGAAGATCACCGCTGGCGGCGGCGTTGAGCGTTGCCAGTGCGTCGCGATCGGTCGTGTCGAGGGCGGGCTCGCTCTCGGCGCGGGCCCGGATGTCTTTCGAGGCGCGCGCGCGGGCCTCGAGGCGTTCCAAAATCTCGCGATCCAGCCGCGCTATCTCCGTTCGGAGCTCCGCCGTGCTGCGTCGCGGATCCATGCTCAGCTACTCGCGGCTCCCGTACTGGAGGAGCCACCGGAGGTCGAGCCGCTCGACGAGGAGCCGCTCGACGAGGAGCCGCTCGACGAGGAGCCGCTCGACGAGGAGCCGCTCGACGAGGAGCCGCTCGACGCCGCGGGGGTAGCGGTGCTGCTGGCCGGGCTGGTGGTGGCGGGCTTACTTTCGGTGGCGGCGGTGCTGGCAGTGGTGCTCTCGGCACTCTTCTTTGCGCCGCCGCTGCTGCTATAGAGGTCGGCGTACCAGCCGCCACCTTTGAGGATGAAGCCAGCTCCGCCAGAGACCTGGCGTTTGGCGGTGGCCTGATGGCAGCTCGGACACTCGGTGAGCGCGGGCGCGCTGATCGACTGCTCCGCTTCCCAAGCATGGCCACAAGCGGTGCACGCGTACTCGTAAGTCATGTCGCTCCGTACGGAATGATTCCGCGGGCGGCTGTTGTCAACGTCTGCGTGTGCCTCTCATCGATCAGGCGAGACTCAGGCGCGACTGCCTTCGATGACGGCGGCTCGGACGATCTCAGGTTGCCGGCCCAGAATCCGGCTTCTGGCGGTGCCGGGCGCCATCCGCTTATCGATGTCGCAGGCCCAACATCTGGGGCTGAACGAGTGTTGCCTGCCCAAATGGTTGGGGTATGGGCGCAATTCACAGGAAACTTGACGATCGGCCTTGTACGCATGCGTTCAGGGGCGTAGATCCTGATTAGGCGACGTGACGATACATGTAGTGACGTACGTTGCCACGGCGCGCACATCCGGTCGGTGCGCCGACCCGCTGTCTCGGGCAGTGGGCTACGATAATCCAACTTTCGAGTCGTCGAGGACAGCCGAATGCACATCAAGAAGCTCGAGATCACGGGATTCAAGTCCTTCGTGGACCGTTCCGTCATCCACTTCGATCACGACATCGTAGGCATCGTTGGCCCCAACGGCTGCGGCAAGTCGAACATCGTCGACGCCATCCGCTGGACCCTCGGCGAGCAGAGCGCCAAGCACCTGCGCGGCCGCGCCATGGAAGACGTGATTTTCAATGGCTCGGAGTCGCGCGGCCCCAACGGCATGGCGGAGGTGACCCTCACCTTCGACAACACCAACCCGGAATACGCCGAGACGCTACCGCCCGAGTACAAAGACTACCCGGAGATCGCCGTCACGCGCCGGCTGTACCGCGACGGCACCAGTGAATACCTGCTCAACAAGACGCAGGTCCGCCTGCGCGACGTGACGGAGCTGTTCCTGGGCACCGGCGTCGGTACCAAGGCTTACTCGATCGTCGAGCAGGGCCGCATCGGCCAGATCGTGAGCTCGCGTCCCGAGGATCGCCGGCTGTTCATCGAAGAGGCGGCTGGCGTCACCAAGTACAAGCAGCGCCGCAAGCAAGCCGAGCGCAAGATGGACCTGACGCGGCAGAACCTGCTGCGCATCTCCGACATCGTCTCCGAGATCGATCGCTCGCGCGCGACCCTCAAGCGACAGGTGGCGAAGGCCGAGCGCTTCATCGAATACCGCAAAGAGCTCGACGATCTATCGCTGCACGACGCCTCCCACCGGCTGCTGGAGCTGATCGTCACCGAGCGCGTCGAGACCGACGGCTTGGCCGAGGCCAGCGAAAAAGCCGCCGCTTCGCGCGCGGCTTTGCGCGAGCGCGAGGTCGAGATCGAGCTCGTCCGCGAGCAGTCGAGCGTCACCGAGGCCCGCACCGACGAAGCGTCGCGCCGCGCCTTCGAGGCCGACAACGACGTCAGCACCCTCCACGCCGAGATCGAGCGTTCTCGCGATCGCCTCGCCCACCTGGGTGATCGCATCACCAGCGGCAAGAGCGAGCTGGACGACATCCACACCCGCGTGCTGACCCTCAAGGCAGAGCAGACCGACTTCAGCTCGCGCATCGAAGATCTCTCGCAAGACGAGCGCGCCCGCGAGGCCGACGCGCTGGCCGAGACGGAGGCGCTCTCGGAGCTGCAGGGTGAAGAAGCGCACGCCAGCGATCAGGTGCTGGAGCTGCGTCGCAAGACCGGCGAGCTCACGGCGCTCGCCGCGGGCGCCGAGGCCCGCATCGACGGCGTCGCGCAGCGCGTCGAAGACGGCCGCCTGCGCCGCGACAAGATGTCGAGCGAGCGCGACGCCCTGACCAGCGAGCTGGCCGATCACGTCGCGCGCAAGCTCGCTCTCACCCAGAGCGTTCAGGAGTCGGCCGAAGGCAAGAAGCTCAGCGTCGAAGAGAAGGCGCTGCTCGAGAAAGAGCTCGAGGGGCTGCGCGCGGGACAGCTCGAGAGCGAGCGCGCGGTGGACTCGGCCAAGAACGAGCTGTCGATCAAGCGCAACCGCTTGCGCGCGCTCGAAGATTTGCACCGCCGCCTCGAAGGCGTCGGCGCTGGCGCACGCGCCTTGCTTGCCAAGGGCGACGCGCGCGTGCTCGGCCTGGTCGCGGATCGACTGGAAGCTCCAGAAGAGCTCACGCTCGCGGTCGCGGGCTTGCTCGGTCGAACCCTGCAGGCGGTCGTGGTCAGCGAGACGGCGGCTGGGCTCGAGCTGCTCGGTGAGCTCCAAAAGTCGTCGCGTGGTCGCGCCGACGTGGTGGGCCTGTCGCCGGGCGTGCCCGCCAAACCCGCCGTCGACGTCAGCGCGGACGGCCGCATCCTCGGCCGCATCGCCGATCGCCTCACGTTCGCCGCCGGCGACGAAGCCCTGCGCAGCCTGGTCGGCGACGCGGTCTACGTCGCGAGCGCGGCCGACGCGGTCGAGATCGCGCGCGAGCTCGGCGTGATCGCCGTCGCGCTCGACGGCACGGTGGCTCGGCCCGACGGCGTGGTCAGTGGCGGCGCTGGCGACGACGTCGCCAGCGGCATGATCGAGCAAAAGCGCGAGATGCAGCAGCTGCGGGCGGACGTGACCCGGCTCGAAGCCGAGCACACGCGCGTGCAGGGCGAGCACACAGCGTTGCGGGCGCGCTTGACCGAGGTCGGCACCGCCCTCGAGCGAGCGCGCGAGCAAGCCCACGTCGGCGAGCTTGCCCACATCACGGCCGAAAAAGATCTGGCGCGCACCGTCGGCGAAATCGACCGCGCCGAGGCGCGCATCGCCAAGCTCGGCAGCGAGCTGACCGACATCGACGCGTCGCTCGAGCAAGCCGCGGTACAGGAAGCCGAATCGCGCGCCCAGCTCGACGCGCTGCGCACCGAGCTCGATCATCTCAACGGCGATCTGGCGCGGGCGGAGAGCACGGCCGCGGCCTGGCGGGAGCGAGTCGCCACGCAGCTGTCGCTCGTGACCGAGCGCAAGGTTCGCCTGGCGCAGGTCAAGGAGCAGGTCGAAGCCGCGCGGGCCGCGTTGGTGCGCGTCGCGGGCGCCCTCGGTGAGCTCGAGGCTCGCGCCACCAAGCTCGACGAAGAGCTCAACGAAGCGTCCGCCGCCTACGGCGACACCGCCGCGCGCATCATGGTCGCACGTGAGCAGCGCATCGAAGCCGCTCAAACCGCCAAGCTCGCCCACGCCGAGCTCGACGAAGCCCGCGCCCTGCTCGAGCAGGTGCGCAGCAGCCTCGCCGGCCAAGAATCCGAGCTCAAGACCCTGCGCGACGCGCTCGAGGTCTTGGACGAGGCGGTGCGCAAGCACGAGATGGCGGCGCAGCGCATCGGCCTGGAGCGCGAGCACTTACTGACTAAAGTACGCGAGCGCTTCCGGGGCCTCGATCTGCGCCGAGTCGTCGGCGACTACCACATGCGCATGCCGCCCGACGCCGAGCAGCGCCGCCGCATCGACGAGCTGACGCAGCTCATCGACCGGATGGGCCCCGTCAACCTCGACGCCAAGGCCGAGCACGACGACGCCGAGCGCCGCTTCAAGGAGCTGAACGACCAGAAGGTCGACATCGAGAAGGCGCTCGTCGAGCTCGAGCACGCCATCAAGCACATGAACAAGGAGTCCCGCCGGCGCTTCAAGGAGACTTTTGAAGCCGTCAACGACCTGTTCAAGAAGACGTTTCAGAAGATGTTCCGCGGCGGCAAGGCCGAGCTCACGCTCACCGACCCCGACGATCTGCTCGGCAGCGGCGTCGAGATCATGGCCCAGCCTCCCGGCAAGAAGCTCGGCAACATCGAGCTGATGAGCGGCGGCGAAAAGGCGCTCACCGCCGTATCGCTGATCTTCGCGATCTTCCAGCACCGCCCCTCCCCGTTCTGCATTCTCGACGAGGTCGACGCTCCCCTCGACGAGGCGAACGTCACTCGTTACAACGAGACGATCCGCTCGATGACGCACAGCTCGCAGTTCATCTTGATCACCCACATCAAAAAGACGATGCAGAGCGTCGATGTGCTCTACGGCGTCACGATGGGCGAGCCGGGCGTGTCGCGCATCGTCAGCGTCAAGGTCAACGAAAACGCCAGCAGCCGCAGCGACGCGCTCGCTCACGGCGGCCGCGACACGGCCGCGACCGCCTCGACGCCGGCTCCGGCGTCAGAGTCGTCTACCGCCGTCGCCTGAGCGGGCGGCGGGTTACGGCGCCGTGACGGTGTCGAACACAGCCACCTCGTGCTCGTGCTCACCGCGCTTGCCGATGATGCGAGCGCGGATGTGTCCCGCCGCCGCCGAGATGCGCGCCAGCGGCGCTTCGCACACGGCGTAGGCGCTGCCGTCGGTCGGATCCCAGCTCACGTCCCGAAAGGTCTTGAGCTGAGCGCCGTCCGGCTTCTCGATGATCACGTTCGCGGAGTCGAAGCCGCGCAAATCGAACGGTAGGTGGGTGACGACGATCTCCGCGTCGTCGTCGATGCGAGGAAGGTGATAGACGCCGTCGATCAGGTCGGCGGGGCCAGGAGCGAACATTTGCACGCGCAAGCCCTGGGCGATCAGCGCATCGATGCGGGCGCGCGTGCTGCCGATGTCGAAGCCGCCGCGCGGCAACAAGAAGCGACCGATCCGGCTCACGTGGTCGACGAACGCGGCTTCGGCAGCGGCGCCGTCCCCCGCCCCTGCAAACAGCTCTTCTTCGAAGCCGAGCGCGTCCGCGTCCGGCATTTCTCCACTCAAATAAGCGTCTAGCGCTTCGAAAGGAGCGGGGCCGTCGGTCACGCCGCCTCCCAGGACATGCGCTTCGACATGCACTCGCGCAGGCTGCCGAGCGTACGATGCCGCAAGACGCGCGCATTTTGGGGGGTGATCGCGAGCGCGGCCGCGACCTCGTCGTGTCCACGCGCTTCCACGTAGCCGAGCCGCACGACGTCGCGAGCACGCTTCGAGAGCTGGCTCAGGCAGTCTTCGAGGTGGGCGATGTCGTAGGTCTCGCTCTCGATGGCCTCCGCCGACACGGTCGCGAGCGCTTCGCCGTACGTCTGCCACAGCCGCGCGCGCCGCTCGTTCTGGCGGGCGCGGTCGAACGCCAGGTTGCGGCAAATGCCGAGCACGAAGCCACCGAAGCGCTCCGCTCGCTCGACGCGTCCCTCGCGCAAAGCTTCGATCATCAGCAACAGCGCGTCTTGCGCGAACTCTTCCACGGCGTCGGCCCCCCGCAGCCGGCGCCGCGCGAACGCGCGCACGGCGGGGGCGAAGCGCTGGCACAGCGCGGCTTCGGCTTCTCGCTCGCCACGCTTGGCGCGACTGACGAGCTCCACGACGGACGCGAGCACTGAAGACGACGTCACCCGCCCAGATTAGCGAGCGACACGGGTTACGCCAATCACGAGCTCGCGTGGCGCGCTCTCGGCGGCGGGCGCCGAGTATCAATCGGAGACCGAGAGCTCGGCCCATCGTTCAAAGGGAGCAAATCGCTCTGCGCCACGTAACGTTTCCAAGGCGAACGCCACTTCAGCGGTAAACATATGAACAATACTTGGTGGAATCGGAGACTGGTTCGGGTCGGCGGGGCGATGGTCGGAGGGTTGGCGGCGCTGGTGGCCGTGACGTACGCGCGAGCGACGCGGACCCACGACGCCCCTTATCCGAATCTTCACGCCAGCACCGACCCCGCCGTGATCGAGCGCGGCCGCTATCTCGTCGAAGGGCCCGCTCACTGTGGTGAATGCCATGGCGCCGTCGATCCGCCCGGGCCCTCGCGCCTCGGTCGGCCGCTGATCGGCGGCATGGAGTTCGAGCTCCCGGTCGGCACCTTCCGGGTGCCCAACATCACCCCCGATCCGGAGACCGGCATCGGCAACGTCAAAGACGAAGCCCTGGCGCGCATGATCCGCTACGGAGTCAAGCCTGACGGCCACGCCGCGCTGCCGTTCATGCCGTACGCCGAGCTGTGCGATGACGACCTGACGGCGATCATTTCGTATCTGCGCGTTCAGAAGCCGGTCAAGCACGCCGTGCCGGAGCACGACATCAACCCTCTCGGTCGCGTGGTGCAGGCCTACGTGTTCGCGCCGAAAGGGCCGAGCCAGGCGCCACGCCAGAGCTTCGCCCCCGAAGCGACGGCCGCCTACGGCAAGTACCTGACCCACAACGTCGGTAACTGCGTGATGTGCCACACCAAGATCGACATGCGCACCGGCGCGTTCGCGGGGCCGCTATTCGGCGGCGGCGCCGAGCACGAAGCCGTCGGCAACCCCAAGAAGAAGTTCCTTTCGCCGAACCTGACGCCCGATCCACGCTGGGGCTGGCTGCAGGGCTGGACCGAAGACGCCTTCGTGGCGCGCTTTCATGGCGGGCGGGTGCACGGCGATTCACCGATGCCGTGGGAGTCGTTTCAGCGTATGACCGACGGCGACTTGCGGGCGATTTACCGGTATTTCCAGACGCTGGCTCCCGCCCCGACCGGCCCCGATCCGCGACGGCACGACGTGCTGCTCGCCGCCTCCAACCCCTGAGACTCACGGCGCGTCGCAGGCTCGCTGTCGCAGATCCGTAAAGGTATCTTGGGGAGCGACGATCCACTCGGCGGCGATATCGAACGGCCGCACCGGATCGGTACAGCCGGCGGTGATGTTGCAGCGACGCTGGAGCGTGTGATCCAGCGTCGCGCCGGCGCCCCAGCTCTCGCCGGGGTCGACGCCGATTTGGCCGAAAATATCCTGAATCATACCGTCACAGGCAAGCGCCAACGCGTCGTCACCGTTGAACCTCAAATAGACCGGAACGTCGCACACGTCAGGGTAGGCAGCGGCGAGGCCTTCGTCGCCGTTGGAGCAAAGCACCTGCACCTCGCCGTCGGTGAGCGAGCCGTGCAGCGCGAGGGCCGAAGGCTCGGTCTTGCCGTTGAAGTAGGTCAGCAGCTCGCAGCGTTCGAGCGAGCCGCCTTCGAGGGCGACGATCTCGAGAGCCTTGAAGCTGTGGGAGCCTTCTATGTATTCGCTGAGCAACAGCCGCGCCGACGGCTCGGGCGGTACGGCGCTGGCGCTGGCGCCGGCGGCGCCGCCCTCGCCTGCGGACGGCTCGGGGGCGGCGCGCGAGCCGGCGCGAGCTTCGCTGCCGCCTGCGGCGGAGGAGCCACCGCGGCTAGTCGAGCCGGCACCGCCGCGATGGGCGGGCTCGTTCGCGTCGGCGCCGCCGAAGGTCGTGAAAACCGGCTCGTCGAGCACCGGTAGCTTGGCGGCGGGGCCGTCGGACGCCGCGCCGCCGAGCCCGGTCAGGCCGTTGGCGGCCCCCGCCGCCTCGCTCTCGGCCACGTCTTTTCGCGGCGGCATCACCAGCTCTTGCCCGCAGGCGTTGAGCGAGCAAGCCGTTATCCCAATCCCTGCCAGCCAGCGGCCCCCGTGCTTCATGCATCCCATTCGGCCAGGCTCGGCCACGGTTGCGTGGTTTTATCAGTGAAAATCGCGCGACACCTTGGAGATGTCGCGACCCGGTACGTCCAGTCTCAGGAGCGCCTCGACCATGACGTGGATCACCGGCGCGACGTCGGCGGCTTCGTCGACGAGCGGATCGTGCGGCGTGGCAGTGCGAGCTCCGGGCGGTCGCCCCTGGCGCTCGATGTGACCGCGAGCCAGCATGATGGAGGCGTGGCGCGCCGGCTGCCGGTACTGCTCGTAAACGCGGCTCCAAAGCACCAGATTCAAAAATCCGGTCTCGTCTTCGAGCGTAATGAACACGACGCCGCTGGCGGTGGCCGGCTGCTGGCGGCAAGTGACGACCCCTGCCACCTCGACGCGCTGCCCTTGTCGGCAATCGAACAGCTGCCTGGCCGTCAACACCCGGCGTGCCTGCAGCTTTTCGCGAAAATGACACATCGGATGATCGCCGACCGACAAGCCTTTGTGCCGGTAGTCGAGCAGCAGTCGCTCGGCGGCGCGCAGCTCGGGTAGCCGCCCGGCGGGCTCGGGCACGGCGCGCTCTTCGAACAAGCCGGGGGCGCGTGGGGCCCGCGCTTGCCACAAAGCGGTGCGGCGCGAAGGCGTGAGGCTCTCGAAGGCGCCGGCTTCCGCCAGCGCTTCGACGTCGTTTTTGCGGAGCTCGCAGCGCCGCACCACGTCGTCCACGCTCGCGAAGCGCCATTCGTTGCGCGCCGCTTCGATGCGCTGGGCCGCGCTCTCGCCGATGCCTTTGACGAGCCGCATGCCGAGCCGTAGCACCGAGCCGCTGGCGACGTCGGCGCCGGGCTCACGCTCGAGCGTGCTGTCCCAATTGCTGCGCGTGACATCGACGTCGCGCACCATCACGCCGTGCCGCACCGCGTCTTGAATGATCGTCGACGGCGTATAAAAGCCCATCGGTTGTGAGTTGAGCAGCGCGCAGGCAAAATGGGCAGGAAACGTCAGCTTTTCCCAGGAAGAGGCGTAAACAAGGAGCGCGAACGACGCCGCGTGCGACTCGGGAAAGCCGTACTCGCCGAAGCCCTTGATCTGATCGAACAGCGCCTCGCCGAAATCGCGCGCGATGCCGCGCTCGGCGAAGCCGGACAGCAACCGCTCGCGATGCCGCAGCAGCCGACCGTTCTTCTTCCATGCCGCCATGTCGCGCCGCAGCTGATCGGCCTCGCCGCCGCTGTATCCGGCGCCCACGATCGCGATCTCCATCACTTGTTCTTGAAATAGCGGCACGCCGAGCGTCCGCTTCAAAATCTTGTCCAAGATCGGGTGCGGAGAGCGCGCGGGCTCCTCGCCATTTCGGCGCTTCAAATAAGGATGCACCATTCCGCCCTGGATCGGTCCTGGTCGCACGATCGCGACCTCGATCACCAGATCATAAAATGTTTTGGGCCGAAGCCGCGGCAGCATCGCCATCTGGGCGCGGCTCTCGATTTGAAAGACACCGACGGTATCGGCGCGGCTAATCATGGCGTACACCCCGCGATCTTCTCGGGGAATGCAGGTCAGGGCCAGGATCGGATCGAACGTCTTCATCGGCTCCGCGCCGGCCGGCACCGGCAGGGCGCCGTCGGCGTGGATCATGGCCAGGGCTTTGCGGATCGCGGTCAGCATGCCCAAACCGAGCACGTCGACCTTGAAGAAGCGGAGCGTGTCGATGTCGTCTTTGTCCCACGGCACCACCGTGCGGCCGGGCATGCGCCCAGGCTCGATCGGGGCCACGTTCGACAGCGACTCGGCCGACAGCACGAAGCCGCCGACGTGAATCGATAAATGCCGCGGAAATCCGCCCAAAAGTCGGGCAAGCTCGATGACCTGCGACAGCCGCTTGCCCTCGACGTCGAGCCCGAGGCCGCGGGCATGCTTTTCGCTCTCCTCCGCGTCGTCCCAATGTCCGATCGAGGCGCTCAAGCGATCGACGGTTTCGAGCGGCAGGCTGAAGGCCTTGCCGACCTCGCGTAGCGCCGATCGGCCTCGGTAGCAGATGACCTCCGAGACCATCGCCGCCCGATCGCGCCCCCAGCGCTCGTAGATGGCTTGAATCACTTCTTCGCGGCGCTCGTGCTCGAAGTCGACGTCGATGTCGGGCGGCTCGGCCCGCTCCACGCTCAAGAAGCGCTCGAACAGCAGGTTCGACTTGTCCGGATCGACGGCGGTGATGCCGAGCGCATAACAGACAGCGCTATTGGCGGCGCTGCCGCGGCCCTGACACAAAATTTTGCGCGCGCGCGCCATCTCGACGATCTCGCTCGTGCTCAAGAAGTAAGGCGCCACGTTCATGAACGCGATCACGCCCAGCTCCTTTTCGACCTGCTGGCGCACCGCCTCGGGGACGCCACCAGGAAAGTGCTCGCGCAGGCCATGTTCGGTCAAACGCCGCAGCTTTTGGTCTGCCGTCTCGCCCGGCTCGAGCGTGCACGGAAATTGGTATTTGAGCTCGCTGAGCGAGAAATGCAGCTCGCTCCCGACGCGGCCGGCGCGCTCGACCCACTCCGGGTGATCGGCGAAGCGCCGCCGCATCGCCGCTTCGGAGCCGAGCGTCGCCTCGGCGTTGGGCGACAGCGCGGTGCCAGCACGCTCGAGCGTCGTGCCGTGCCGGATGCAGTACAAGACGTCGGCCAGCGCCTTGCGCCCCGGCTCGTGGAACAACGGGCGCGCGCTGGCCACGACCTTCAAATCGTATTGAGCCGACCAGGCCGCGACGGCTTCGATGCGCTCGCGATCGAAGCCGTCGCGGTGGCGGTGCGCCGCCAAGTAACCGCGCGCGCCGAACACTTCACGAACCGTTTGTAGAAGCATCGGCGGCGGCGTGCTGCTGTCACCCGGACGCCGCGGCGCTGGCACGATCGCCACCAACCCTTCGTGGTGTTGCTCGAGCCAATCCGGTCGGAGCGCGCTCGTGCCCTTCTCGCGTCCATCGTGAGCGAGCGTCAGCAGCTGGCACAGGTTGCGATAGCCGGCGTGCGTCTCGACCAACAGCGCCAACACCGGCGGCTCGACCTGTTTCGGGTGCTCGCCGACCGTGAGCTCGGCGCCGACGATCACGCGCTGCGCGAGCTCGTCTCCCGCTCGCAGCGCGCGCACCGAGCCGTAGAGCCCGTCGCGATCGCAAAACGCGATCGCATCGAGCTTCAGCTCTTTGGCGCGTCCGACCATCTCCTCGGGGTGCGAAGCGCCCCTGAGAAACGAAAATGAGGTGCGACCGAGGAGCTCCGTGAACAAGACACTGAACACGCTATCAGCGCCGGTGCCGACGGAAACTAGTTTCTAAAATTACGATAAAATACCGGCGGTTACACCGCCTGATTAGAGGTATTTTCTCACCAGTGACGCGAGTCATGTCAGCCAACCTCATTGAAATAATGCCGCTTTACGCGCCTGTCCGACGCGGGCACACACGCCTGATGCAGGCCCAGATCTCGAGCGACAGCTTCAGCGGAGGGCTAGCGCGGTCGTGAGCTCTTCCTCACTGCCGCCGGCCACGCTGCGCGGTCGGGTCATCGAATCCGAAGTCCAGCCCGGAGTTCGCTACCAACTCGAGCGGCACGTCGGCGAGGGCGGCATGGGCACGGCCTACCTCGCCTGGCGTGAAGCTCCCGACGGCGTGCAGCCGGTCGTGGTCAAGGTCGTCACCCCCGGTGCCTATCGCGATCACGTCTCGCCCGAGCTCGTCGCTCAAAAAGAAGCAGTGGCGCTCGGGCGGTTGAACGAATGTGTGCCGGCTTGCCCCTTCGTGGTGCGCTTCGTCGACACCGGCAGCACCTTGCTGTTCGGCCGCAAGCCGACGCCCTGGATCGCCATCGAGTACGTGCACGGCGGCGTGGAAGGCACGACCCTCGACGATCGTTTGATGTACTCGATCCACAAGACCGGCTTCGCGTTCGACTCCGGGCGGGCCGCGCACGCGCTGCGCTGCCTGGCAGCAGGGTTGTCGGCGATTCACGGCGTCGGCGTCATCCATCGTGATCTCACGCCCGGTAACGTCCTGTGCTGTGGCTTCGGTGAATCCGAGATCTTCAAGATCTCCGATTTCGGACTGGCACGGCCGGACGGGCTCGGCCACACCTTCGCCGGCCTCGGCCTGGGCACACCGGGATTTGCCGCTCCCGAGCAGGTCGTGAAGGGCGAAAAGGCCTGCGGATTTCAGACTGACGTGTTCGCGCTCGGCTGCATCTTGTTCACGATGCTCACCAACGAGGCGCTGTTCGAGGGTGAGTCGCCGATCAAGGTCTACGAGCAGACGCGCAGCCGCGAGCGGCGCAGCATCCTGTCGAGCGAGAGCTTGAGCCCGGAGCTGCGCGAGCGCGCCGACGCCTGCCGCGCGATCGACGCCGCCATCGCCCGCGCAACCGCGCTCGAGCCCGAGCTGCGGCCAGCGACGGCGGAGGAGCTGGCGGCGTCGGTGCTGCCGTGGCTCGGCGATCAGCTCGGCCCTCCCCGCTCCAGCCGCCGCTTGATGAGCTCGATGCTCAGCCTGGCCGCGCCCGCGGATCTGGCCGGCTTCGATTGGACGATCCGCCACCGCCCGCGGGACGACATGATCGTCCAGAGCGCCGCCTGGGACACCGACGGGCATTGCTTCGCGTTCACCCCGCGCGGGCCGTTTTTTTGGAGCGGTCAAGCCTGGCTCGGCGCCAAGAGCGCTCTGCGCGATCTGCCGCGCGGCATGACCTTCACGCGCCGTTACGAGGCGGGCGGCTGGCTGGTGGGCGGCTCCGGCGGCACCCTCGCCGTTTGCACGACCGCCGGCGTCCGCGACGTCGTGCTCTACCCTGATTCGTCGGTCGAGTTTTTGGACGCCAATGGCCGCTTCGACGATCTGATGACGGTCGTGGCCCGCCGCCCCGGCCACCCCCTGATGCTGATCTCGATGTCGTCGCGGCGATGGATGAAGCCGCTGGTGCTCGAAGGCGCTCAAAACGTCTCGGGCCTGCTGCGGCTCGACGACGCGCGCTGGCTCGTCTGCGGGCGGCTGGTCGACGGCGGCGGCTTCGTCGCCGTTTATTCGCCGATGCAGTGGGAGCTCACGCCGCTGGAGGTCCCGGCGACGCGCGCTTTCGTCTCCGGCGCCAGCAACGTCGAGCGCGAGCTGGCGCTGGTCGTGGGCAGCAGCGGCATCGCGCTGCGCGTCGAGCGGGAGCAGTGCACGGTCGAGGTCGTCCCGGGCGCGCCGGATCTCTCCGCGGGCGCCGTCGACGTGCTCGACCGCGAATGGGCCGCCAGCCTCGGCACGCTGTGGACGCGCGACTCACGCTCCGGTCAGGCCTTCATGCCGGCGTGGAAGGATTCGCTATTTCAGGCGCCGTTCATCAGCCTGATCGCCGACGCGGGCTTGATCTTGGCGATGAGCGCCGACGGCGGCATCGTCGAAGGCCGCCGCGTCGTGCCCAGCTCGAAGAAGAAGTGAGCCGACGCGCTAGCTGGAGGGCGCGTTCAGTGACACGCCCTCGTCGGCTCTAGTCGGCCTCTCGACACGTCCAATTCCCGGGGTCTGAAGAGCCCGGATAGAACCGGCATCGGCACAGCTCGCTGCCGTACGAGCAAGTATTGTGGCTGCGAATGTCGTCGACAGGCGTGCAAGCAGCAGCTTCAGCGGGCACCTCCTCGGGACAGGATAGCGCCGTGAAGCAGTCCCACGAAGCTATGTCTGCCAACGAGGCACCACAGAGGCACGCTGTTTCGCCGTAGTCGCAACGAAGGTAACTCCCATCGTCATGCAACGTCGTGCACCCACCTTGCGGCTGTGTTGCCGGACAGCCGCGCGGATAGCACTTCCAGGACGTGTCCTCCCAAGCCGGACCGGTAGGGACGCAAATACAGATGCTCTCGTCGTAAAGGCAAACGTTGTCGGATGCGCCCGACAGAGACATCGGGCATAGGTCGCCGTCTTCCTCAGCGCCACAATCGCGGAAGCTCATTTCGCCTCCCGCGCCTCCGTCGTTACCGACGCCTCCGTCGTTACCGACGCCTCCGTCGTTACCGACGCCTCCGTCGTTACCGACGCCTCCGTCGTTACCGCCCGGCTCTGCGGCTCCGCCGTGTCCCGCGCTCGCGGCTTCGGTCGCTTCACCTGCCAAGCCGGAGGTCCCCGCCGAGGTGGGTGCTCCACCTGCCTCGAGGTTGCCGCCTTGGGCCCCCCCAGCGGCGCATCGCGCTCCTGCGCCGGGGCTCGTTCCGCCAGGTTTGTTGGGGCTCGAACCGGGGAAGCCAGCGGCTTCGGGCGCGCCTGCGGGACCTCCGGGAGCGCCGTCGTGGCTCGTGTGACCGCATGAGACGACAACCAACACGACCGCCCAGCACCCAGCCCAATATTCGCGAGTCAGCATTGTCTCTCAGCCAGCCTACCATCCCCGGTATCTCGAGCTGACGCGACAGCCGCCGATTTCGGATTTCGGATTTTGGCTTCGTTTTCGTTTTCGCTGTCGGTCCCGATGCTCGAAAAAGGATCAGTCGCCGACGGCTTGCAAGAAGCGCCGGCCGCTTTGACGGTCGACGTAGACCAGCGCTTCGATGCCGCCGGATTCGCTGCTGAGCCACAGCCGCAGGTAGTCCCGCGCGACGGGGAGACTCCACCACTCGACAGCATCGAGCCGTTGCTCGAAGCGCAGGCGCTCGATCGTGTAAAGGGTATGGCCGAGCACGAGCGTGCTACCTGCGCTGATGACGGTGCTCAGCTCGACCGGATGTTGTAAGAGTCGCGTCGGCGGGCTGGGCAAGCGCGACCAGATCGGCGGCTCGGTCTTGCGCAGCGAAGCTTTGGGAGCAGCTGGCTTAGGCAGCGCTTTGCCGGCTTTGATCTTGCCCTTGGCCCTCCGCTTGGCGTCAGCAGGCGACACGGGCAACGCTGGCCCGAGCTTGCTTTGCGCCTCGGGCCGGTGTGCATCGACCAAGCTCAGCACGCCGACGCGATCTTCTCCGATGTCGGCCGAAAGCTCGGCGAGCACGACCGGCAGGTCTTCTTCGCCGCTGGTCGTGTCGCCCACCATGAGCTCGGCCAGCGAGAGCTGGCGCTGATTGATCGGCGCCAGCCGCGGCACCGTCAACTTCATGCCGATGGTCGGCGCCTCGAGCTTCAGCCGTTCGAGCCGAGAAGCGACGATCCGGCGCAGCTCGGCTTCACGATGTAGCGGTTGTGATAGCTTGAAATGCAGCTGATTGTGCGGCGGCACGCCGCGAAATCGCGCGATGACAGGATCGTACGTCAGCGTGACGTCGAGCACCTCGGCCGCTTCGCCGCGAGCGCACAGGCGCGCGGCCAGACGCGCCGCCAAGCCTCGCAATACGAAGCCGAGCGGCTCGGTACCGCTCACCGCGTCGTCCCATGAGCTCTCTTCTTCGAGAATGCGCGGCGGTTGGTAGGCAACCAGCGGCGTGTTGTCTTCACCCGCGCACAGCTCCAGCACGCGCGCTGCGTCTTTACCGAGACGGGGCGCGAGGGCCGAGCGCGGCTGGCGAGACAGCTCGCCCAGCGTGAGCAAGCCGAGCCGGGTGAGATAGCCAAGGTTGTCGGGCCCGAGCGGCAGCGCCTGAATCGGCAATTCGGCAGCGGCCAGCGCGGTGCGCGAAGGCACGATGATGCTCACTCCTGCGCTGGCCTGGGCTCGCCCGGAAGGCGCCGACCAACGCGCGAACGCCCGCGCCAGCTCTGGCCCGACCGAAACCGCCAGCTTGACGCGGTGCCCGAGCTCGCGCACCCGCTCGGCCAGATCTTGAGCGAGCGCTTCTTCGCCCCCGAAGAGATGCGCGGAGCCGGTGATGTCGACCCACACAGTATCGGGCGCCGAGAGAGCGACAGTGGCGCCGTATCCGAGCGCGATCTCGGCGAGGCTACCCAATGCTCGTTCGACCTCGGCCCGGGTTATTTTGCTGACGATAAGCTGCGAAACGAGCGCGGAAGCCTCGGCGATCGTTTGCCGAGCCCGCACCCCGAAGCGCTCGGCTTCGCGATTGACGGCGGCTAGCGGCTCGGAAGCGGGCAGCTCTGGCTCGGGCGCCAAAGACTTGCCGGCCACGCTCAGCGACAGCTGCTGGGGCGTAGTTCTTTCTGGCTCGTCTACCAAGACGACACCGAGCGGCTTATGGGCTTCGGCCAATGGCTCGGGCGCTCGTGCCAGCCGTTGGCGCAGCGCAAGCTCCACCAGCAAATCTGGCAAAATTAGGGCCAAAACGCGGCGTGACCGCGGATCAGGCGAGACGCCTGACATGCCTGACCTCCGCGACTTCGTTCTGGGGAGCGCTCCAAATGCCCGCGCCCGACCACGCTATGCTGTGGGGTGAGGACACGCGGCCGCGTTGATCTTTGGCGACACGCAGCGTGAGCTTGTCGACGGACGGGCGAGACACCTCGATACGCTGCGCGACAGGCAACGGCAATGGCCGGCGATCTGCGGCGCGGGTCAGCAACAGCACGCTGTGTCCTGTGCCTTCGATCGCCAGGGCCAGGCGCCGCACCACCCGCGGCCAAGTGCCGAGCGGAACGGCCACACGCTCGCCGACGACGCCCGTGAGATCGACCACGACGACCGCGAACGCTTCGGACTCGGCGAGCCTCAAAGCGACGCGGGAGAGCGCGCCGAGCGGTGGACGTACGACCAACAGTCGCGATAGCTCGACCCCTGCTGCCGCCACCCCGGGACCGTAGAGGGTGCTCGAAGGATCGACGAAGGCGCACCACGGGATATTGCTCGCGCGCGCGCGAGCCTCGGCTTGAGCTTGAGCACAGGCACGGAGCCCGAGTGTGGTGCCGAGCGCTCCTTCGCCAGCGGCGCACAGCTCGACAACGCTACCGCGGGGCATGCCTCCATCGGGCAGCAACGCGTCGAGCTCGGGGACGCCGAAGGCGAGACCCGGCGACGGTCCTTCGGCCGGCCGAGCAAAGCGCACGCCAGCCTGCGAAAAAGCCGGAGAAAGCCGTTCGAGGAGGTGGGCCGGAAGAGCCATGTACTGAACATAGTAGCAGCCAGAAAAAAGGGAAGCCACCCAGGCTACTTTGGGGCTTCCGTCCGGACAATCAATGTCCGACCCAGAGCGCGCGCGGCCCATCTCAACGCGAGCCGCTTGCCAACGACCCTTCCGTCGGGGACAACCTGGGGTCGCGCCGCCCCGCTGGTGCTTTCGGAGCTTGCTTTGATAGGCGTCCGTCGTGAAACACGCATGCACGCGCGCGCTCTGGCGCTGGCTCTGCTTGCCTTCGGCGTCTCCACCGCCCGCGCTGGCACCGAGCCCGACATTGCGCCCGAGTGCGGTAGCCGCGCCGCCTTCGACCAGGCGCTGCGCGAACGCCTCGGCGACGACGCTCCGCTCGCCAACGTGTTGGTGGTGATTACGCGCTCGCCGTCGCGTTCGCACCTACGCGTTCAGGTCGGTAGCGACGTGCGTGAGCTCGAAGATGCCAGCTGCACCAGCCTTTTTCGAGCCGCGGTGGTGATCGCGGTGGCAATGCTCACGCACGAGCCTCCTCCACCCCCGCGCGCCGCGCCCGCGCCCGCGCCGCCCTCACCCGCGCCCGCATCACGTCGCGAGCGCCCGCGCTTCTCGCTCGGCGCCGGCATCGGGCTCAACGTCGGCACGCTGCCGCGGCCGGTGCTCGCCCTCGAGCTCGAAAGCAAAGCCCTCTGGCGCTACCTCGGCGTCAGCCTGAGCCTGCGTTACTTGTCGCCCACGACCGAGACCGTCGTCGCTGACGACAAGGGCGTCCGCTTGCACGCTTTCGGCGCGGGCGTGAGCGGCATCTTCAGCCCCTCGCCGGTATGGGAAGCGAGGCTCGGCTTCGCCGCCCAGCGGCTGTCCGGCGATGGCACCGGCAGCATCATTCGCAAGGGCACTGACTCGACGTGGGCGGCCGGTCCCACCTTGGGGCTAGCCTTCGTACCGCTACGCTCACCGTCGTTTTGGGCTGGGCTGGGAGCGGAGGGTCAAATGAACGCGCTGCGCGGTCATTTCGAAATTCTCCATTATTATCGCCCTGTTTCCGACGATTCTTATCCGATTTACGACGTCCCCTGGCTGGCGGGCTCGGCTTTCGTACGCTTGGGCTTGGTCTGGTAGACGGATTTGCCGACTTGGCCGGATAAACGCTCATGGTCGTCGAAGCGCTGGGACGCCGTGTCGGCCCGCAGGCTAGTCCTGCGGACGAGCGCGCGGCTGCCCCCGATCTGGCGACGGTCTACGAGGCTCACTTCCGCTACGTCTGGCGTTGCTTGCGCAGCCTCGGTGTCCGCGACGCGCAGCTCGACGACGCCTTGCAAGATGTGTTCGTCGTCGTGCAGCGCAAGCTGCCCGAGTTCGACGGCGGCGCCCAGCTGCGCACCTGGCTGTACGCGATCGCCCTGCGCATCTCGCGCAAGTACCGTGAGCGTTCGCGCCGCGAGCCGGCGGCGCTCGAAGTGGCGCGAGAAAGCCAGCCCGAGCTCGTGCTCGAGCACAGCGGCGAAGGCGCCGCGCTGCAAAACGAACGGCTGGCGCTGGCTCGAGCTGCGCTCGAGTCGCTGAGCGACGAGCAACGCGAGGTGTTCGTGCTCGCGCGCGTCGAGCAAATGTCGGCGCCGGAGATCGCCGAGGTGATCGGCATTCCCCTCAACACCGTCTACTCGCGCCTGCGTGCGGCGCGCCTCGGCTTCGAAGCCGCCATCGCGCGCCGCAAAGCCGCCGTCAGGAACCCGCCATGAGCATCGAACCCGAAGAGTCCGTGCTGGAAGACGCCCTGCGCCGCGATTTGCCGTCCGCCGACGCGGAAGCGCGGCTGCGCCGTCGCCTGCTCGCCGCCGGCGTCGTGGTGAGCAACGGCATCGCCACCACCACCGCGGCCGCCTCCGGCGCCGCCGCCACGAGCGCCAGCGCGACGGGCGTGCTCGCGAAGGCGCTCGGGGTGTCTTGGGGGATAAAGCTGGGCCTGACCGCGGCCGTCGCCATCCCGACGCTGGGGCTCTGGCTCGATGATCGCGGCGCCGCGCCGCAAGACCCTGCACCGCCGCCGGCGGTCGTTCTGGCGACGGCGACCGAGCCGAAGCCGGCGCCAGTGGCGCCGGCGCCGGCGCTGCCGCTGGTGCCCGGTGCGGCGGCGGAGCCGGCGATCGCCGTCGCTTCCGAGCGCCCGCTCGAGCGACGCGCGCGGCCCGTCGTCGAAGCGCCCGAAGCTGTCGCGCTGCCGCCGCGTCCGTCGCAAAGCGACTTCGGAGCCGTGGCAGCGGCTGCCTCGCCGCACGCGCCGAGCACGCTCGGCGACGAGACGCGGCTGCTCGACGCCGCGTTCGCGGCGCTATCGGCAGGCAGCCTCGCGCGCGCGGCGGTGCTGATCGCCGAGCACGAGGCTCGTTACCCTCGAGGGTTACTCGCGCAAGAGCGCGAGCGCGCCAAAACCAGGCTTTCGGAACTGTCTCGGGGAGAATGAAGGAGGAACTTCGATGTCGAAATCAATCCAAACACACAGCTTGCCCAACCACTGGGCCTGGCTCCTACCAATCTTGGCGCTGTCGCCGCTCGCGCTCGCGGCCAAGGGCTGCAACAGCGGCGTCGTGGGCGACGATTGCCCAACGATCGCCGACTGCACCGCGGGCGCCGGCGGCGAGGGCTCTGCCGGCAAAGGCAGCTCTGGCGATGGTAAGGTCTGCGGCGGCTTCCTCGTCGGTACCTGCGGCGACGGCAAGTACTGCGATTTCCCGAGCGGAGCCGAGTGCGGCGTCGGAGATCAAACCGGTGTCTGCGCGCCGAAACCGCAGGCGTGCGATCTCATCTATGCTCCGGTTTGCGGCTGCGATGGCGTGACCTACGGCAACGAATGTGCGGCCAATAGCGCAGGATTTTCCGTTGCCCACCCCGGAGAGTGTGACTCGGGTAGCGGCGGCACCGGCGGCACCGGCGGCACCGGCAGCGGGGGCGAGACCTGCGGGGGCATCGCGAATTTGAAATGTCCGGTCGAGCAATACTGCTCGATGCCGCTCGGCGCGCGCTGCGGCGCCGCCGATCAGACCGGCACCTGCCAACCGGTGCCGAGCGGCTGCAACAAGATCTATGCCCCCGTCTGCGGCTGCGACGGCGTCACCTACGGCAATGACTGCATGGCGGCGATGGCGGGCGTCTCCGTGGCGGCCGAAGGCGAATGCAAGAGCGACCAGGCGTGCGGCGGAATCGACAAGTGCGCCGAGGGCGAGTACTGTAGCTTCCCACCCGAGGCTCAGTGCGGCAGCGCCGACGGACCTGGGGTTTGCACCAAGATCCCCGTCGGCATGGCGTGCGACGCCGTCTACGCTCCCGTCTGCGGCTGCGACGGTAAGACGTACGGCAACTCGTGCGAAGCAACAGTGGCCGGCGCTTCGATCGCGGCCGAGGGCGAGTGTGACGAGCCGGGCGGCGACTGCGGCGGCTTGATCGGCAAGGCGTGCGACGCGGGATACTTCTGTGACTATCCGCCGGAAATGGCGTGCGGCAGCGCCGACCGGACCGGCACCTGCACTCCCATCCCGGATGGCTGCACCCTCGACATCGCCGAGGTGTGCGGCTGCGACGGCAAGACTTACAACAACGCTTGCGAAGCCAACGCCAGCAGCGTCCCCGTCGCTCACGACGGCGCTTGTAAGTAGTCCAAAGCTCGGCCCGTCGGCCGCTGTGCTCCGTCCACAGTGGCCGGCCACGGGCGATCTCGACACACCCGCGCCTACCGGGTTATCGAGCAGGAACCATGAAGAAGACCTTGGTGAGCGGTGGCGCGGGTTTCATCGGCTCGCACCTTTGTGAACGGCTCGTCGCGCGCGGCGACGACGTGCTCTGCGTGGACAACTACTTTACGGGCACCAAGAAGAACGTTCAGCACCTCTTCGGAAGCCCGCTCTTCGAGCTGATGCGCCACGACGTCACCTTCCCGCTCTACGTGGAGGTAAACCGCATCTTCAATCTGGCGTGTCCCGCCTCACCGGTGCACTACCAGTTCGACCCCGTGCAGACGACGAAGACCAGCGTGCACGGCGCGATCAACCTGCTCGGCTTGGCCAAGCGCGTGAAGGCGCGCATCCTGCAAGCTTCGACCTCGGAGGTCTACGGCGATCCGGAGGTGCACCCGCAGCCCGAAGAGTACTGGGGCAAGGTCAACCCGATCGGCATCCGCAGCTGCTATGACGAGGGCAAGCGCTGCGCCGAAACGCTGTTCTTCGATTACCACCGCCAACACCAGGTCGACATCCGGGTGATCCGGATCTTCAACACCTACGGTCCGCGTATGCACCCGAACGACGGCCGCGTCGTATCGAACTTCATCGTGCAGGCGCTGCGCGGCGAGGACATCACCATCTACGGCACAGGGTCGCAGACGCGCTCCTTCTGCTACGTCGACGATCTCGTCGAGGGCATGTTGCGGATGATGGACGCCGAAGGCTTCTTGGGCCCGGTGAACCTCGGTAACCCTGGAGAGTTCACGATGCTGGAGCTCGCCGAGAAGGTGCTCTCGCTCGCGGGCTCCCGATCGAAGCTGACGTTTTTGCCGCTCCCCCAGGACGACCCCCGCCAGCGCCAGCCCGTGATCGAGCTGGCGAAGGCGAAACTTGGCGGCTGGGAGCCCAAGGTCAACCTTCACGATGGGCTGAAGGAAACGATCGCCTATTTTCGCCGAGTTCTTGCCGCGTAGCGCGTAGGATTGAACCGGCCGGCGGTGCGGCTCGGACGTCTCGATCTGATGGCGGTGTCGCACAGATCTTCCAGCTGAGTCGTACAAGCGCTATGACCACTGACTAAGTTGACGGAAGTGGCGCCGACCGAGACCGAAGACGGAAGCCAGCAGGTTCCGGCGTTCTACAAGCGGCGCCGTAAACGCGGCGATGAGCTGGGTCAGATTCTGCTCCGAGGGGGCAAGATCACGCCCGAGCAGCTGCGCGCGGCGCTCCGGCTCCAGACCGAAGAAGGCGGCCACCTCGGCGCGATCCTGAAGCGCATGGGCGCTTGCGACGGTCGCGCGATCGCCGAAGCTCTGCTCGAGCAGGTCCGGGTCACGCGCGACAAGGGTAAGGCACGCGAAACCGAGAGCCGCGCGCGCGAGGCGCCGTCGTTGATGGGGCTGTCGGTGCATTGCCGCCCGACCCTCACGAAAATCACGGTCGTCGCCGCCGACGTCTTCTCCTTCGGCTTGGGCACGGCGCTGGCATGGCTGCTCGTCACGCACGACGCACCCGGGCGCGTGCAGCGTTACGGGGTGTTGGCGGTGCTGCCGCTGTGTCTGCTGATTTTTGCCTACGTGCAGCTGTACGCGGCAACGCCGCCGAGCCCGCCCGAGGAGATCCGTCGCACGACGCTGGCGACGACCTTCGTGTGCGCAGGCCTGTGGTTCGTCTCACTTTTGGTGCGCAGCGGTGGCTGGGACGGCGTGCAGCACCTCGCCTGGCTGCTAATCTGGCTAGTCGGCGTGTTCTGCGTCCCCGTGCTGCGCGCGGCTCTACGCTGGAAGTTCGCGTCTCGGCGCTGGTGGGGGCAGCCGGTGGTGGTGCTCGGCGCGGGGCGCGTCGGCCGCGCCGTCGTCGGCACGCTCCAGAAGCGACCGCAGCTCGGGCTCAAGCCGGTGGCGGTCCTCGACGACGATCCGCTCAAGCACGGTACGCTGCGCGCCACGTGGGGCGATGACGACATCGAGGTCGAGGCGGTGCCGGAGAGCACCGGTGAACCGCCCAAGTCCACCCCCGACGGCGTTTCGTCGCGCAGCGCTTGGGCCAACTTCTCGCAGATCGAAGAGGTGCCGGTGCTGGGCGGCCTCGAGCTTGCGCCGGTGCTCTCGCAACGATTGAAGATTCGCTTCGCCGTCGTCGCCATGCCCGAGGCCGACTCCGCCGCCCTGCTGAGCATCATCGAGCGCTACGCCGAGTCGTTCCAAAGCGTGCTCGCGATTCCCGATCTGTTCGACCTCGCCTTCTTCGGCGCCGCCACCCGCGATCTGGGCGGCGTGCTGGGAATCGAAGTGCGCCGGCAGCTGTTGCTCACCGGACCCCGACTGGCCAAGCGCGCGATGGATGTGACGATCACCGGCCTGGCGCTGCTCGCCGTGAGCCCCCTGCTCTTGCTGATCGCGGTGATGATCCGCCTCGACTCGCCGGGCTCGGTTTTCTACCAACAGAAGCGTCTCGGCCAAGACGGCGTTCGCTTTCCCGCCTTCAAGTTCCGCACCATGCACGGCGACGGCGAGCGGCGCCTGGCGGAGGTGCTCGAGCGCGATCCCAAGCTGCGCGCCGAATACGACGAGTTTCACAAGCTGACCGTGGATCCGCGCGTGACGCGAGTCGGGCGTTTCCTGCGCAAGTACAGCCTCGACGAGCTACCCCAGCTCTGGAACGTCCTCGTGGGTGACATGAGCTTGGTGGGTCCGCGTCCCTACCTGGAGCGCGAAATCCCCGAGATGGATCAAAAAGAAGCGATTATTTTGCGGGTCAAACCCGGCATCACCGGGATTTGGCAGGTGACCGAGCGCAACGCTTCGACGTTCGAGCGCCGCCTGCACATGGATGTCGAGTACGTGCGGAGTTGGTCGCCCTGGCTCGACATTTACGTGCTGGCGCGCACCGTCCCCGTCGTCCTCGGCGGCACCGGATCTTGATGAGCCCCCCGAAGGCAACCCACAGCTCCCGTCCCCCGGCGGCGCCGGGGATCGGCGGCAATGGCCGCGTCATCACCGCCCTGGCCGCGGGCGGGTCCGTGCTGCTCTTGTCGACGATCGCCGTGATCGTCTGGCCGCGCACCTACGGTACGGAGGCCACCTTCGTGCTCGACGGCGCGCCCCACATCACCAACCGAACGGCGCTGGCGAGCCGTATCGAAGCGGCGCTGCTCGAGCGCGAGGAGCTGACCGGCGTCGCGATGGAGCTGCCGGTCGAGCTGCGCTCACCCGACCCGATCGGTCGGTTGCGCGCCGGCATCCGGGTCCAGGCCCACGGCGCGCTCGGTTACGGGGTCGAGTTTCGCGGCAGCGACAAACAGAGCGTTCAGCGCATCGCCAATCGCTTGGTCGATCGCGCCGTCGCGCTGCTGCCTCAGCTCGCGGCGTCACCGGAAGACAAAGCACCAGCGCAGGCGCTCGCGAACCGCACCCGCGCCGTCACCGAATTTTTGACGGCACACCCGGAAATGAGCCTGGAAGCCGCGGGTGCCAAGCCGTCCCCCGACGCCGCCGACAGCGGTCTGGAGGCGCTCCGCACCGAGAAGCGCCAGATCGAGCTGCGGCTCGCCACCGGCGCCCGCGATAACCCCTATACCGATCCGGGCCAGAGCCCCGAGATCTTGAACCGTCGCCTGGCGGAGCTGAAGACGACCATCGCGCGCCGCGAAAAATCGCTGCGCGAGCCGCACGAAGCCCCCGGCGTCTCCCCGGAGCTCGTGAGTCAGTGGCGCGAGCTGCTCGCCGATCTTGCCACCGCGCAAGCGGCGGCCAACGCACCGAACGCGGCGCCGCCGGTGACGGGCCACGTCTCCGCCCGCGCCGAGCTCCCCACGTCTCCGCTCACGCCCAATCGCTTGGTACTGAGCATCGTCGCCGTGCTGTTGAGCGCCGCCGCCGCCATGGCCGCGTACGCGCTGCCGCGCGGCGCGGAGCCGCCGCGTCGCAAAGAACCCCGACCCGCGCCGCCGGTCGATAGCGAGGCGCCGCCCAACCCGTACGGCCCGGCGCCAGGCAACGAGCTGCTGCTGCCGCCCAAGCCGAACGACCCGGCGCTAGGCAACGAGCTGCTGCTGCCGCCCAAGCCGAGCGAAGCGCGAGCCAGCGACGCACCGCCGCCTCGGCCCGCGGGCTCCGAGCCGCCCGGGCCGATCGCCGTCCAGCGCGTGGTCGTGGTCTCCGGTCCTTCTGGGTCCAGCAAGCCACCGGCCCAGCGCGCTCGTTCGAACACCTCGCCCGGCGGACTCGAGGCGCCTGGTTTCAGTAGCCCCAGCCGTGAATCGGTGCCCGCGCCGACCCCCGCCCCGAGCGTGCCTCGCCCAGGGCCGCATTCTCCTCCCGCCGCCCCCTTGTTCGGCTCGCGACCGCCGCCGGGCGCCGGCAGCTACTCCGTTTCCTCTTCGCATCCGCCGGCGGCGACGCATGGTGGCGCGGCGCTGCATACGTCGGTCGAGCGACTTTCGCCCCTGCAGTCCGCGCGGCCGCCGTCAGCCCAGCCAGCGCCCACCCCCGCACGTCGCGACATTGCGCCGCTTCCAGAAGCGGCGCACGTACCGCAAATCGTCAGCCGGCCGCCGGCGCTCGATCCCCAAGCCGAAGCTTGGGCGGCGCGCTTCGAGACCCCACCGCCGCCACCGCCGCCGCCGTCGGAGCCGGAGCCGGAGCCGGAGCCGGCCCCGACGACTGAAGCTCCGTCCAACAAGCGTGGCGGCCGGTGGAAGACGCAGGTCATGGGCTCGATGGTGCCGCTGGAGGTGATGGCGGCACGTCAGGAGCGACCGCCCGCGAGTGAGACAGAGTTGGAGCGCCCCGCGCCCGTGGCCGAACCGCTCAAGCGCCAGGCCCCGACCCCGACCGCTTCCACGATCATCCATCAAGACATGCCGCTCGGCTGGCAGCCGAGCTTGTCGACGTCTCCGGCCGAGGTCGCGTCGCTGCGCGACAGCGTCTTGAAGCAGGCGTCGACCCACCGCTTGACCCTGCTCGTCACGGGCGCCGCCACCTCGACGCGGGCTCACGTCGCAGCTGCGCTCGGTCTGGCGCTCGCCGAGAGCGGGGTGCGCGTGCTCTTGATCGAAGCCGACTTCGACAGTCCTGGCCTCCATCATGCCCTCACGTTCACGGCCCTGCCGGGTGCCGGCTTCTCGCAGCAGCTGATGGCGCGGCGTCACGCCAAGCAGCCCGAGCCGTGGGTGGTGATGCGTTGCTCCGCCAACCTGCAGGTGCTCGGCGAAGGACGGTTTCGATCGCCGGGTCTAGTCGCCTCTCGCGAGTTCGAAGGCGCGATCCTCGAGCTGCGTGAGCAGCATCACATCGTGATCATCCACGCGCCCTCGTTCGCCCGCTCAGAAGATCTCAAGCCGCTCGGGCCACTCGCGCAGGGCGTCGTGGTCGTGCAGCCTGGTCAACCGCCGAAGGTCAGCTTCGGTGACGACTTACTGCAGACGCTCGCCTAGGCGCGACCGTCACGCCCGCGACAGCCGCTGCCGCGCCACGATCTTGAAGAACTCGGGATCGCGCAGCAGGTAGCGCGCGGCGAGGCGGCGCGGCTCGCGACCCAACCGAAACGCCCACTCGAGCCCGGCGCGTGACATCCACCCTGGCGCGCGCGGGATCGTGCCGGCCGCGAAATCGACGGCGGCTCCGAACCCGATCAGCACCGCCGGCGCGAGCACCTGTCGATTGCGGTCACTGAATAGCTCCTGCTTCGGAGCGCCCAAGCAGACGAAAATCAAGTCCGCCTTGGCCTGCACCAACCGCTCCACGCAGGCGCGCTCTTCGTCGGTGGCGGTGAGGCTCAAGCGCGGCGCGAGCGTGTCGACGATCTGGAGCGTGGGCAGGCGCTGCCGCAGATTTTCGGCCGCCTTTTCTGCGACGCCGGGGCCGCCGCCGAGCAGCACCACGCGGAGGCCTTCGCGCGCCGCCCGTTCGATCAGCGGATCGAACATGTCGGAGCCGGACAGCTTTTCGGGCAGCGGCGTGCCGAGCATGCGTGCCGCCCACAACACCGGGGTGCCGTCTACGAGCGACAGAGTCGTCCGGCCATACGCCTCACGGAACGCGGCGTCGTGCTCGGCTTGCACGATATGGTCGACGTTGGGGGTAAAGACGGTGCCGCCGCGGCCTTCGCGCACGAGGCGCACGATCGCGTCGATGGCGTCCGGCTTGCTCAACGCATCCAGCTCCAGCGCCCCTACCCGAATGCGTGCGTTCGACGGGCTCACGCGAAGCTGAGACGACCAACCCAGCTGGTCTTGCCCCACTTGACCGCGGCCTTGGCGATCTCGGCCATGGTTTCGTCAGGCGCGAGAGCAGCCGTCACTTCGACACGCGGGATGGTACGAAACTGACCGACCCGTTGGTCGTCCAGGATGCGCACCACGTCATAGACGCCGCGCTCGATACGAACGATGCGGTACGTGACGCCGGCAACCTGAACCATACCTTTGACGTGCATCGCTTCAGCTCTCCTAGTTTGCGTGTGCAGTACGCCAGCCCCTTACATACTGCGTCAGGCCGGCCGAGGGAAGGGGAAATCTGCCTGATACGCGACCCGCGGCGCCGTTACTTCCGCCGCGGCGACTTCAGAGTCTCGCCTGCACTTCGCTCCTTCAGGCTCGGTCCTTCGTGTGTGAGTGGAATCTCCTCTTGGGGGCGAGGGCCCACATCGGACCGGCTGGCGGCGCGGCCACGTGTTATGCCTCAGCTCCGACGATCGCCATGAGCGCGCCTCCTCTCGACCCAACCCCTCCCTCCGCGAAGCTCGCGCAACTGCTCGAGCTCATGCGCGAGGCGGGGTCCGTGCTCGTTTGCTACTCGGGCGGCATCGACAGCGCGGTCGTGCTCGCCGCCGGTCACCGCGCGCTCGGTGAGCGTGCGATCGGGATGACCGCTGTCAGCCCTAGCCTGCCTGCGTCGGAGCGCGACGACGCGCGGCGCATCGCCGACGAGATCGGCGCCGACCAGCGCGAGGTCGAAAGTGCGGAGCTGAGCCGAGAGGGCTACGTCGCCAACGGCCCCGATCGATGTTTTCACTGCAAGAGCGAGCTGTACGAGCTGGCGGAGCAGAAGCGGGTCGAGTGGCAGCTCCGCTACGTCGTCAACGGCACGAACACCGACGATTTGGGGGACTACCGCCCGGGCCTGGAAGCGGCCAAGCGCGCTCAGGTGCGCAGCCCGTTCCTCGAGCTCGGCTTCACCAAGGCCGACGTGCGCGCTGTCGCCCAGGAGCTGGGCTTGCGCGCGTGGGACAAGCCCGCCGCCGCTTGTCTTTCGAGCCGTATCCCGTACGGCACCAGCGTCACGCCCGAGCGACTCAGCCAGGTCGGCGGCCTCGAGGCGGAGCTGCGCGGGTTGGGCTTCCGTCGCAGCCGCGTGCGCTACCACGACCGTATCGCGCGCATCGAGCTCGACCTCGAAGAGCTACCGCGCCTGCTCGATCTGCAGCTTCGTCAAACCGTCGTCGAAGCCGGCAAGCGCCACGGTTTCACGTACGTCACCCTCGATTTAGCCGGCTATCGCACCGGCTCGCACAACGAAGTGCTCAGCGGCCGGTCGCTGCGCATCGTTTGAGGTTTTTGACGTGGGGCTGCCGCACCGCGGCCTCATTCGCAGAAGCTGCCGTGCCGTCGCGCGGTCCTACTGGCCGAACGAGCACGAGCACACCGCGCGGCCGCTCCGCCCAACCCAAATCCAAAAAAGGGAGCCCACGACGCGGGCTCCCTTTCTCTGGCGCGATGCCGCCGATCGATGAGGCGATGCGCCTGATCGACGGGCCGGGTGCGCCGCCGATCAGCGACGGTCGCGGCGCGGGCCGCGGTCGCGTCCGCCGCCGCGATCGCCACCGCGGTCGCGCCCACCGCCGCCACCGCGCGGCGGGCCACCGCCCTGCTCGCGGGCGCGTGCGATGCGCTCTTTGGCCTGCTCGCCGAGGTCGCCTTCGGGGAACGGCAAGAGCTCGCGACGCGTGAGCCGCACTTTGCCGTCCCGCTCGACGCTGATCACCTTGACCTCGATCTCGTCACCCTCTTTGAGGACGTCGGCCGGGTTCTCGATGCGCTCGTGAGCGATCTCGGACACGTGCAGCAGCGCCTCGTTGTTCGGCAAGATCTCGACGAACGCGCCGAAGTCGACCAAGCGCTTGATCTGACCCTTATAGATGCGGCCAACCTCAGGCTCCGCCGTCAGACCTTCGATGATCTGGATCGCGCGCTTGACGGCGTCCGAATCGGCGCTCGCCACCGCGACGGTGCCGTCGTCGTTCACGTCGACGCTGCAGCCGGTCTGATCGATGATGCCCTTGATGGTCTTGCCGCCGGGGCCGATGATGATGCGAATCTGATCCGGCTTGACCTTGACGGTCGTGATGCGCGGCGCCCAGCGGTTGATCTCGACGCGCGGCACGTTGAGGGTCTCCGCCATTTTGCCGAGGATGTGAATGCGGCCGGCGCGGGCCTGCTCGAGGGCCTGCTCGAGCACGCGCCGCTCCAGACCCTCGATTTTGATGTCCATCTGAATGGCGGTAATGCCCTTGTCGGTACCGCACACCTTGAAGTCCATGTCGCCGAGGTGATCTTCGTCACCGAGGATGTCGCTCAAGATCGCGACCTTGCCGTTCTCGGTGATGAGGCCCATCGCGATGCCGGCCACCGGCTTCTTGATCGGCACGCCGCAGTCCATCAAGCTCAGGCTGGCGCCGCAGACGCTGGCCATCGAGCTCGAGCCGTTGGACTCGAGGATCTCGCTGACGATGCGGATCGTGTACGGGAACTCTTCGTGACCCGGCAACAGACGCGTGACGGCACGCTCGGCGAGGGCGCCGTGACCGACCTCGCGCCGGCCCGGGCCGCGCATCGGCTTGGTCTCGCCGGTGCTGAAGGGCGGGAAGTTGTAGTGCAGCATGAAGCGCTTCCAGCTCTCGCCGGTGAGCGCGTCGATCTTCTGCTCGTCACTCGCGGTGCCGAGTGTCGCCGTCACGATGGCTTGCGTCTCGCCGCGTTGGAACAGCGCCGAGCCGTGCACGCGCGGCAGCAGCCCCACTTCGCACGAAATCGGGCGAATCGTGGTGGTGTCGCGGCCGTCGATGCGCTTGCCGGTGTCGAGCACCATGCCGCGCACGACAGCGTACTTCCGGTTCTCGATCTCTTCTTTGACGAGCTTTTCGACGGTCGCGAAGACGTCGGCGCCCATCTCGGCCGTCAGGGCCGCGATGACTTCTTTCTTGATCGCGCCGTAGGCGTCGTAACGCGCCTTCTTCTCTTTGATGACGCACGCGACCTTGAGCTTGTCGTCGGCGAGCCGGGCGACCTGGGCCGCGATCGTCGGATCGATCTTCGGAACCGCGAACTCGCGCTTCGTCTTGCCGACGGCGGCGCGCAGCTTCTCGATCAGCCCGATCACCTTCTGGGCTTCGTTGAAGGCGAAATACAGCGCGTCGATGATCTCGGCCTCGCTCGCCTCTTCGGCGCCACCCTCGACCATGACGATCGCGTCCTTGGTGCAGGCGACGATCAGGTCGATGTCGGCCTTGGCGCTCTGATCGAACGTGGGTAGCGCGATGAGCTCGCCGTCGACACGCGCCACGCGCATACCGGCGATCGGGCCGCTCCAAGGGATGTCGGAGATGTGAAGGGCGGCGCTGGCCGTCGACATCGCGAGCACGTCGGTCGGGTTGTCGCGATCGGAGGACAGCACCGTCGCGATGACCTGCGTATCCTTCTTGTAACCCTCGGGGAACAAGGGGCGCAGGGGCCGATCCATCAGGCGCGACGAGAGCACCTCGTAGTCGCGCAGGCGGCCTTCACGCTTGAAGAAGCCGCCCGGAATTTTGCCCGCCGCGTACGTCTTTTCGACGTACTCGCAGGTGAGCGGAAAGAAATCGAGACCGGGTCGTTCTTCGGTCGAAACCGCGGTGACGAGCACCATGCTCTCGCCGTAAGTGGCGAGCACGGCGCCGTGCGCAAGCTTGGCGAGGCGACCAGTTTCCAAAGTGAGCGGACGCCCACCAACCATCACAGATTCACGTACGAACATGTTGCTCCCTCCAGCGGGATCGTCGCTGACGTGCGACAAACGCCGGGAGCGGGCACCTCCTTCAGCCTCGATTCCTGGAGCGCTACGGACGCAGCGCTACACGAAGCGAAGATGAAAGCGGACCGGCCCGCGCCCGGTAATAAATGTTGTGAAGCGCCGAGCCTTACTTGCGCAGGCTGAGTGCGCTCACGACTTTGCGATAGCGCTCGACGTTCGAGCGCTTCAAGTAATCGAGCAGGCGTCGACGCTGCCCCACGAGCTTCAACAAGCCACGGCGCGAGTGATGGTCCTTCTTGTGAACCTTGAAGTGCTCGGTCAGGTACTCGATGCGCTGGCTGAGCAGCGCAATTTGCACTTCGGGCGAACCCGTATCGGTCTCGTGCGTGCGGAACTTGGTGATCGTGGACGTCTTGGCCTCGGGCGCGAGGGGCATGTGCTTCCTTTCGAATTCCTTTTTGAGCGCGCGAGTATACGCACGCTTTTCGGCCGGTCAACCGCCGCTGCCCGGTTCGTCCGTTCAGGGGCGGTAATGCACCAGATAACCCGGATCTTCGAGCAATTTCCAGTTCACCGGAATCGCCCTCACCTGCCTGCCGAGTTGTCCCGGTCGAATATAGCGATCGCGCCTGGTAGTTTCTTCACGACGCGGCGCACCCTTTTCAAGCTGGCGACTGTCGGCGGCAGGCGGCGGATCCTGCGCCTAATCGAGGAGCGTCACTCGCCCCCCTGTCTGAGCCGGCCCGACCTTCTTACGCTAGAGCCCTCTACAGGCGCCCCTGAACCGCCGCCAGCACGCTCAAGCTGTCCGGAGTATCGAAGACGCGCTGCGTGGCCGCGTCGAGCCGGGTGCGGTTGGGATCGCGCTGGTAGTCACTCGCCAGCGCCAGCGCCAAGGACGACGAAGCCTGCCAGCGCAAGCTGAGTCGAGCCGCCAGCACCGGAAGCCGCGCCGCGCCCACTGGCAGTGGCGTCAAGCCGCTCTCGCGCACGGTCCAAGATTGAGCCACGCCCGGTAGCGCGCTCGGTGTTTGCACGGCGGCGGGTAGTCGGCCGCCGACTTCCACGCTCGGTACGAGCTGTAGCGGCAACGTGCAGCTCGCTCCCGCCCACGCCATCAGCTCGGCTTGCTGAGCCGACGTCTCTGGGACGTCTTCCGCGACGGAAAAGCGTGGGTCGTTGCGCAGCACGAACGCCAGGCTACGCCAGGCGAGCGCGAAATGTCCTGCTAGCCGCTTGCCGCGCGCGGAGCCGTACCAGGCGGCCGCAGGGGCGCTCACCGAGCTGCGCGCGTCCGCTGGCGAGCGATGGTGACGAGTGACGAGCAGCACACCTTCGAGCGCGATCGCCACGCCGAGCGGGGCCTCCACCGTGAGACGCGTCGGCTCGTCGCGCAGCGAAGCCGGTCGAAATGGCTCCTCGCTCAGCTCCGGCTCGCGCGCGCCGACGTGCCACACCCAACGCGCCGACGTGCCCTCGACGACGCCAGCCGCGCGCTGAAAAATGCCGACGCCGACCTCGACGCGGAGCGCACCGCTAACCTCCAGGCTTCCGCCGCCGAGCGCGCCCCACCTCCGGCGAGGCCCCGTCACGGCGTCGTCGACGGTCGCCCATTTCGCGCCCGCAAACAGCGCGATTCGCGGCGTTCGAAGCCCCGCAATCAGACTCGGCACCCCGCCGTGCGGAGAGACGAACACCGATTCGCGCCGCTGCGTTCGCGTGCCGCCCCAATCGAGCGCGTGCAGATAGCCGAGCCGTAGGTAGTCGCTGTCGAGCGGGTAAGCCGACAACCAGAAGGACGAGCCCGCGCCGACCTGCCACGATACCCCGACCGAGCTCGAAAGATCGCGCAGCCGAACCGGTTGGTCCTCACCCCACCCTTCGAGCTCGAGCCGCAGCCGCGCGCTGGTGCGGACGCCCGGCACGTAACCGATTTGATCCGTCGCCAGCGTGAAACGAGCCAAATTTTCGCCACCGGCACGCGCGCTGCCGAGGCCCTCCCAGAGCGGCGGCTCGACGGCAGCGGGACCGAGCAGGTTGCCGCTGTCCAGCCGCGTGGTGAGCTCGGCGCGCACCGGCGGCTCCGCCCCCGCGACGCGACTCACGGCGACGAGCAGCAGCGCACCGTTACGGGCGCATCTCGACGCGCCCATCGCGCACCCCTTTCAACGCTGGCAGCGAGCGGCACACGGCGCGTGCCCGCTCGGCGCCGAGCGGGCACGCGATCGCGCCGAACGCCTCGGCGCAGCGCCGCTGCGACCAGCGCGAGATGTCGGCGACGCAGGGCTCGGGCGCGCCGAGCGCGGGTCCGACGCCGATTTGCCTCGCCAGCACCTGCGGCACGGAACCATCGAGCTCGGTGCCGGAAGCTGCATCCTCGAAGTCGGCGCCGGCGAGCGTGAGGTATGTGGGTAGCGCGACCCACAGCCATTCTGCGTCGTCGAGCGGGGCGTCACCGAAAGCGCCCGTACGCTCGACGAACAAGCATTCGGGGCGGTGGGCCGCACAGGCGCTGCAGCTCGCGCGTATGCGCAACCCCGAGATCTGCAGGCTGCTCTCGCATTGGCGCGTCGCCGATTTGAAAGCAGCGCGCAATAGCCCCGCCCTCAGCTCGCGCCCCGAGAGCCGCGCCAGGCGCCACGGCTCTTCGAACGGAAACGCGAGCTCTAGATCGGAGAGCAGCAACACCCCGGGCTCGAGATCTTCGCGCAAGCCCGAGCTGTTGAGCAGCGCCGCGTCGGCTTGCGTCTCGCGGCGCATCGCATCGACAGTGAGGTTACCGAGCGCGGAGTCGCCGCCGAGCGGCGAGCGCCGGCCGAGCCGCTCCGGCAAGAACGCGAGCGGCGCTCGTGGCGACGGCGCCAGGCTCGCTAAAGATTCGGCCGTTCGTGGCTCCTCGGCCACGCGCGCGGCGAGGGGCAGCGGCGTGAGCGACGCGCCTTCGACCCGCAGCTGACCCGGCCGCGCGCGATCGGCGGCGAGCGTCAACGAGAGCCGCGTCAGCCACTGCCCGTAGGCGCCGCTGTGAACGATCGGCACCGGATGCGATGAGCAGCCGCGCCGCGCGCGGAGCCGATCTTCGACGCAGTCGTCTTGCCACTCCGGCTCCGCCGTCAAAATGTGCTGGTGTCCGCCGAGCACGACCGCGATGCCGCTGGTTGCGCTCACCAGCGCCCGATCGGTGTCGAGGCCGAGGTGGCTGAGCAGGACCACCAGCTCGGCCCGCGGCGCCAGATCGTCGACCGCCTGCTGCACGGCGACCGCGAGCGCCGTCGCGACCGTGAGTCCCCAGACGTTGCCCGAATGGCCGAGGCTCGGCGGGCTCTGTTGATTGGCCACGCCCACCACCCCCAGCCGCACGTCGCCGGCGTGGAGCACGACGCTGGGCCCGAGAAGACCCGCGAGCGGTGACGTGGCGCTCACCTGCAGATTCGCGGCCAGCACCGGGAAAGGTGCCGCCGACCGGAGCAAGTCTCCTAGCTGATCCGGCGCCAGCGACAGCTCGTGGTTACCGAGCGCCATGGCTGACAATCCCAACCGGCCGAGCAGCTCGAGCTCGGGGCGGCCCCCGAAGCGCTGAAAAACGGGCGCCCCCTCCAGCGCGTCACCGCTGTCGAGCCACACGGCGGCGCCGCTAGCGCGCTCCTGCTCGAGCAGCGTCGCGAGCCGAGCGAAGCCGCCCACCTCTTCGACGCTCCCGGCGCGGCCCAAGCCATGCGCGGCTTCGAGCTCGGAAATGCGCGCACGAAACGGCCAGACTCGTGAATGGATGTCCGAGGTGTGCAGCAGCGTGAGCTCGCGCGGCGCGGCTCGGGCGGGGCTCGCCCTGTCGTCGCTGCAGCCGAGCGCCAGCGCCGCGCACAGCATTTCTCGGCCCCAGCTGCCCCGCATGCAGCCCTATCGGCCCCACGCGGCGCCAGTTGCGTCAATCCGCCCGCGCCGAAGGCTAGCTTGGCGGAGCTAGCCTTCGGAGAGCAGCCCGCCGAAATGTCGGGTAAGCGCGGCTTGGACCCCCGCCGCGGTCCGCTCGGCGAGCGCATCGGCGGCGGCGCGCTCGGTCTGCTCCCGCGTGACGTTGGCGAGCACCTCGCGCACCTCGGGGATCGCGGCGGCTTCCATGCTCATTTCGCGCAGCCCCATGCCCACCAGTAGCAGCGCCGCCATCGGATCGCTGGCCATCGCCCCGCACAGCAGCACCGGCCGTTGCTTGGCCCGGCCGGCCGCGATCACGTTCTGAATCAGTCGCAAAATCGCGGGATCGAAGTAAGACGCCAGGTAGGCAAGCTCCGGCGTCGAGCGATCGACGGCGAGCGAATACTGCACCAGGTCGTTAGTGCCGATGCTCATGAACTCGGCGTGCTCGGCGAACTCGTGAGCCATGACGGCGGCGGACGGCACCTCGACCATCATCCCGAGCGAGATGTGGTCGGCGCGTGCTTGCCCGCGCGCGTCGACGTCTTTGACGGCCTGGTCGAACAACTCTTTGACCGCGAACAGCTCGCCGAGCGACGCGATCATGGGCAACATGATGCGCAGCTTGCCGTGGGCGGTGGCGCGCACCATCGCCCGCAGCTGGGTCATGAAGATCTCGGGGCGCGCCAGGCCGAGCCGAACCGCGCGCAGCCCGAGCGCCGGGTTCATCTCCGGCGGCATCTGGAACACGGACACGAACTTGTCGCCGCCGATATCGAACGTTCGCAGGGTCACCGACAGCGGATTCATGATCTCGGCGATGCGCCGGTACGTGTCGTACTGCTCGTCTTCTGACGGCGGCTCGCTGCGATCGACGTAGAGAAATTCGGTGCGATACAGGCCGATACCGCGGGCGCCGTGGGCCAGCGCCGCGAGCGCCTCGGACGGGATCTCGATGTTGGCGCGCAGCTCGATCAGCTCCCCCGAGCCGAGCTTGCTCGGGCGGTCGCGCGCTTCCCGGCGCAGCCGCTGAATGTCGCGAAACCGCGCCGCTCGCGTCTGGTACTCGCCGACCGTCTCGGGTCGCGGGTGCAGCAGCAGCTGCCCGCGCAGGCCGTCGACGATGATGGAGTCACCGTTGCCGATCCGCGAAAGCGCGCCCGCCACCCCGACGACGGCCGGGATCTCCAGCGCTCTCGCCACGATCGAGGTGTGGCTGGTGCGGGTGCCGACCTCGGTCACGAGCGCGAGCACCTTGTCGCGAGTGAGGCCGACGGTCTCCGCCGGCGACAGGTCGTGGGCCACGATCACGCGGGGCTCGGGAGTTTCGAGCACGACGGCGGCGGGAGTACCGCCGATCGCGAGGCGAATCCGCGCCCCCACGAACTCGAAGTCGTGGCTGCGCTCCGCCAGGTAGGCGTCGCCGGCGCGCCGCAGCTGGCCCGCCATCTCCGAAACCGACCGATCGAGCGCCCACTCCGCGCACACGAGATCGCTCTCGATGTGCTTGGTCACCTCGGCGAGCAGTAGCTCGTCTTCGACCATCAACGTGTAGGCTTCGAGCACCGAGATTTCGATCTTGGTCGCGGTCGGCCGCGCCTTGTTCGCCAGCTCACGCAGCTCGGCGGCGGCGCGCGCTACGCCGCCCTTGAAGCGCTCGATCTCTTGCGGCACTTCGGCGGCTTCGACGTGGCGGTGGACGACGCCGGTGCGCCCCAACGCCAGCACCACCGCTTTGCCGAGCGCCACGCCGGGCGAGCCCGGCAAGCCGGCTAGAGCCAGCTCGGCGCGCGTCTCCTTTTGCCCCTCGCCTTCGGTCATTCGTCCTCGCCGAATCGATCTGCGATGAGTTGCCCGAGCCTTTGCACCGCCTCGTCCGCCGACTGGCCGTTGGCTTCGATATCGAGCTTGGTGCCCTTGGAGCCGCAGAGCAGCAGCACGCCCATGACGCTCTTGGCGTTGGCGACTTGCCCGGCGCGGCCGACGGTGATCTCGCACGGAAACTTGGCCGCGAGCTGCACGAGCTTGGTGGCGGCGCGCGCGTGCAGGCCGAGCTTGTTTCTAACTTCGAAGGTGCCCCTCGCGATCGTCATGTCGAATGCCCTCCGTCGGGATCGCCGCCTTGGCCACTGATTTTCACGCGTTCCACGTCTCGATGAAGGACGTCTATGGGGAGCCCCGTCTGCTTGCGCAAGCGCTCCGCGAGCTGCTTGGCGATCACGACCGAGCGGTGCCGTCCGCCGGTGCAGCCGATCCCGATCGTGAGGTAGCTTTTGCCTTCGCGCTCGAAGCGCGGCAGACAAAACCGCAAAAGCGAGCCCGATTTGTCCAAGAATTCGGCGGTACCGTCGCTGCCGAGCACGAAGTCTCGGACCTCCGCCGTCTTGCCCGAGAGCTTCGACAGCTGCGGCACGAAATAGGGATTTTCCAGGAAGCGCACGTCGAGCACGACGTCGGCGTCGACGGGCGGACCGAACTTGAAGCCGAAGGAGAGCAGCCGCACCTTGAGCCGCGGCGCCCCACCCGCGCTCGGCCCGAAATGCGCGATCACCTCGCGGCGCAGGTCGTGCACGCTCATGCGCGTCGTATCCAGCACGATCGAGGCGCGCGCCCGCAGCGCCGTGAGCAGCGCGCGCTCGATGCGGATGCCGTCGAGCACGGCCAGGGCGCCCTGCTCGCTGCCGGCCTCGGTCGTCGTCGCCAGAGGGTGGGGCCGGCGCGTGCTCGAAAATCGTCGCAGCAGCGCCTCGTCGGCGGCGTCGAGGAACAGCACCGTCAGCTCGCGCTCACCCGGGCTCGACAGCTGCTGCAGCACGGCCGCCGCGTCGTCCAAAAAGCGCCGCACTCGCACGTCGATGCCGAAGGCGACTCGCCGCACACCCGCCGCCGCGAACGCGGCCAGCGTCGCCGGCAACACCGGCGTCGGCACGCTGTCGACGCAGAAATACCCCAGATCTTCGAGCGCGTTGACGGCGGTGGTTTTGCCGGCGCCGCTCAGGCCGGTGACCACGACGACCGAGGTCAGCGCGGGTGTGGCGGCGACGTCGGTCACGGCTTGCGCTCCGCGGGCGGCGCGAACGAAACCGGCGGCGGCGCGGAGCTCTCCGTCGGCGGCGAATAGGCGCGAAACTGGCTGCTGGGAGGACGAAAGCTGCGCGTCTCGGCCGGCTCCGGCCGCAGCAGCCCCATCTCCAGGTTCTTGACGAATTCGCGAGCGGGGTGATGCCCGGCTTGGCGCAGCAGCTCGTTGCGCGCCGCGATCTCGATGATGCTGCTCATGTTACGGCCGGGCCGCACCGGCAGCACCACCTCACGCACCGAGACGCCGAGCACGTCGCGGTAGCGATCCTCGAGTCCAATGCGGTCGTACGGCGCGTCCGGCTGCCACAGCTGCAGCTCGACCACCAAGTCGACGCGCTTGCGCTCGCGGATCGCGGTCACGCCGAACAGGTCTTTGATGTTCAGAATCCCGAGGCCGCGTACCTCGATGTGGTGACGCAGCAGCGCCGCCGGTTGGCCAAAGACCATGCCCGGGGGGCGGTAGTCGCACTCGATCACGTCGTCGGCCACCAGCCGGTGGCCCCGCATCACCAGCTCGAGGGCGCACTCGCTCTTACCGATGCCGCTCTTGCCGAGCAGCAGCACCCCGACCTCGAACACGTCGACGAGCACGCCGTGAATGCGCGTGCGCGGCGCGAGCCGCTCGTCGAGCAGCGTGTGCAGCGACGCGATCACCTGCGATGACCGCTCGGTGCACACGACGAGCGCGGTGCCGGTGCGCTCCGCTTCCAGACAGAACGGGCGCGGCGGATCGACGCCGCGCGTGACGACCACGCACGACAGCGGCAGCGAGAAGAAAGCCTCTGCCGCGCGCTGTTGCTGCTCTTCGCTCAAGCTCTCGGCGTAGCTGAGCTCGGTCTCGCCGAGCACTTGAATGCGTGACGGAACGACGCCGTGGAGGTGCCCGACCAGCACCAGCCCCGACTTCTGGATGCGGGGGTGAGCGATCTCGCGACCGAGCCCGGCCGCCCCCGCCACCAGCCGCACGTTGAGCCCGAGGTGGGGATCGTCGAGCAGCTCCCGCACCGAGATCGACCGAGGCGCTTGGGGAGGGGGCTCGTAGGTCACCCTCGCCTTACCTCACTTGGCGGTCGCGTCATGTGACTCGATCAGCCCGAACGCGGTGGTCGGGCTGTCGACGTTGGCCAGCTGCTTGCGGGTGCCCTCGTCGCGCAGCAAGCGCGAGATGCGCGCCAGGGTTCGCAGGTGCTCCCCCGTGGCGCGCTTCGGGCCGACGACGCCGAACACGATGTGCACCGGCTGGCCGTCGATGGCGTCGAAATCGATGCCCTTCGGGAACAACAGCAGGGCGCCCGCTTGGGCTTCGGCGTGCTCGAGCGCGCTGTGCGGAATCGCCACGCCGTCACCGATACCGGTGCTCTGCAGTTGTTCGCGTTCGAGCAGCAACGAGAGCACCTCTTCCTCCGGCGCCCCGACGGCGCTGCCCAACAGGCCTGCCAGCGCGTGCAGCGCGCGCGCTTTGTCGGGCAGGGCGCCTTCGCGGTCCACCAAGATTCGGTCTTTCGTGATGATGTCGGACAGGCGCATGGCTACGGGATGGGAAGTGGCGCTCGATTGCACGTTCATCGCTTCGACTTCTTGACGACCTTCTTGGCCGGCCGCGCCTTCTTGGCGGCCTTCTTCGCGGGCTTGGCCGCAGGAGCCTCGGGCTCGACCTCCTCTTCCGCCTTGCTGGCGGCTTTCTTCGCGGTGCGGCGGCGCGACTCGGCCGCGCCTTTGGTGGCTTGCACCTGGTGCTGCAGCTTCTCGATCATGCGATCGATCGAAGCGTACATGTCATCGCTGCTCTCCTTGGCTTCGAGGTGCGCGCCGCCGCTGGAGATGCGCGCCTCCGCCACGTGCTTCAGCTTGTCGACGGAGATTGTCACCTTCGCGGTCATGGGCTGCCGCAAGAATTTCTGCAACTTTCCGAGCTTGGCAGTCGCGTGCTTCTTGATGGCTTCACTCGCGTCCATGTGGCGAAAAGTGATGCTGACGTTCATGTTCTGGGGGGCTCCTTGGCTAGTCACCCATTAGAGCCCAAGTGCACGCACCCCGCTAGGGCGTCGCTGAATTCTTGCTTCAGTAACGAAGGGGGCCGGCCGCGCGCGGCTTTTTTGCGCTCGGCGTCGGCTAAAACAGCCGCTTGCGCTTCGACGACGCGAGGATGCCCAGCATTTCGCGGTATTTTGCCACCGTACGCCGCGCGATCTTGATACCCTCGACCTTCTCGAGCATCTCGACGATCGCCTGATCGCTGACGGGGTTGCTCTTGTCCTCTTCGTCGATGAGCTTCTTGATCGCCTGCTTCACGCTCTCGCTGGCGATGTCTTCGTTGGCGACGCGGCGGATGCTCGAGTTGAAGAAGTACTTGAGCTCGAACAGGCCTTGCGGCGTGTGCATGTACTTGTTGGTGGTCACGCGCGAAATCGTGGATTCGTGCATGCCGACCGCTTCGGCCACGTCACGCAAGATCATCGGCTTGAGGTAAGACACGCCCTTCTCGAAGAAGTCGCGCTGCTTCTCGACGATGCACTCCGAGACGCGGATGATCGTCTTACGGCGCTGCTCGATGGCGCGGATCAACCATTGGGCGTTGCGCAGCTTCTCGCCGATGAACTCCTTGGCGGACGGATCTTTCATCAGCCGCTTGGTCAGCGTCTCGTTGATGAACAGCCGCTGCACGCCGCGATCGTTGTCCACGACCACGAAGTCGCCGCCATCTTTCATGACGTAGACGTCGGGCGTGATGCCGATCGTGCGGTCGTCTTGATCGGAGAAGTTACGCGCGGGGCGGCTCTCGAAATCTTGGATCTCTTTGGCGGCCTCGTACACGTCTTCGAGCGTGAGCTTCATCTCGCGCGAGATGGCTTGGTAGTTGTGGCGCTCGAGGTGGTGCAGGTGATTTTGGATGATGGTCAGCACCGCCTCACCCTCTTCGTAGCCGGCCGCCTTGGCTTGAATCAGCAGGCACTCGCGCAGGTCGCGGGCGGCCACGCCGATCGGATCGAAGTTTTGGATCATCTCGAGCACGAGCGGCGCATCTTCGGGGTGAAGCCCGCTCTCTTCCGCCAGCTCGTCGATGGTCAGGTCGGGCGTGCGCGTGCCGTCGGGCCGCTCCATGCCCGCCAGATCGAGGTAGCCTTTGTCGTCGAGGTTGCCGATCACCAGCTCCGCGAAGCGCCGCTCGACGTCGCTGAAGTCGCTCATCTGCAGCTGCCAAAGCAGGTGGTCGTGCAGGTTGCGCGGCTTGGTGAGGTTCTGCTCGATCGGAGGTAGCTCGTCGAAGCCGCCGCGGCCGCCTCCGGGTGACGTCTGGAGCGTGCGATTTTCGAGGAATTTCTCCCAATCGACCTCGCGCGAGGCCTTTTCGGTCGTGTTCGCCTCGGTCGTGCGCGAAAACGCTTCTGGCTCGTCGAGCTTGGAAGGCTGGTTCTCGGCGCGGCCGCGCGGCTCGTCTCCGCGGCTGCGCGCGGCGTCGCCCGCGTCTTCATCGGAGAGCACGGGGTTGTTGTCCAGCTCCCGCCCCACCTCCTCGATCAGCTCGAGGCGCGAAAGCTGCAACAGGCGGATGGCCTGCTGCAACTGGGGTGTCATCACCAGCTGCTGAGACAGGCGTAGCTGTTGCTTGATTTCCATGGGACCCGAGTTGGCTCGAGGCCAACGTCCGCAGTCTAAACCATGTAGCAAGAAACGCGCCCCACAAAAAGCACGGCGAGTATTCGGTTTGTTTCGGCGCGCGACCGAACCGGCTGCTTTTAGCGGCTAGCGCCTCGATCAGCGCGCGGGAGCCTGCACCGGAATCGAGCCCTTGACGTCGTCTAGCGTGACGTGACGGGTCGCGATGTCGATTTGAGCGGCTTCCGCCGTCACCCAGCCACGCCCACGGCTCACTTTGACGCCGCCTTGCAAGCGAACGCTGCGCCGCGCAACGTCGACCTCGAGCGCGGCCGCTTTGGCCTCGATGCCTTTGAGCCTCACCGTGACGTCGCTCGAGCCACGCGCATAGCGCACGACCGGGGCTTCATCGTACCGCACGTCAATTTTGCCACACTCGACCTCGAGCTCGCCGAGCACGGCGTGCACATGGCCCTGTAAGACTGCGGTGCCCTTGGCAATGTCGACCTCGAGGTGGTCGGCCCGCACGTCGAGCGATTGCCCTTCGACGACCGCCAGCGGATCGGCCTGGGCGGTCTCGGTGCCGCTGAGAGCCAATGGTGAAAGCGCGATCGCCGCGACGAGCGCCCAGGGCTTGCGCGCCTGGCGAGCTTTCCCGATCGGGCTCGCCTCGGCCTTACGCAGGTAACTCCAGCCTTTCACCTTAAGCTTCCATCCTATCCCGTCAGGATACCATTTACCGACCGGGCTGCACGCACCATCTCGCTTCATTTGTGCTGAAACATCGGCGGAACGGCTACCGTCGCCGAGCGCGGTCGAGGGCACTCGCGTCGCGTCTCGTGAGGCTGGATCAATCGGTTTCGGCGACTCACGATTCGGCGCCGGCTTGTCGAGCCGTCCCGCAGCCGGTAGGCTTTTCGCGTGCATAGGCGTTCCGGTGGTGGGCAAACGACCGCGTCGCGGATCAAAAGCCTGCTGAGCTTCGTGCAGACCGAGCATGGCCGTGCCCAGGCGGACGCCTTTTTACTGAGCACCAAGCTCGACCGCGATTATCTCGAAGACGAGACTCGTCTCGTGCCCGTCGAGCTCTGGCATTCCGCCCTTGTCGCATTTGCGTCCCGTTATGGGCGGGAGGCGATCCTTCAAACGGCCCCGCACATCGTTGGTGCGGAGAGCCTCGGCGCGTGGGCCCACGTCCTGCGTGGCACCGCCGATCCGGGCGATGCTTTCCGACAGCTCGAGCTGCTCGGCGGCGAACAAGGCCGGACCGAGCGCTGGCGCACGATCGCATCCGGTCACACTTGGTGGCGAGGCAGCAACCGGCTGCGTCGTGACTCCGCCGAAGAGCGCGACGGGCTGTGCTCGCTCGCGCGCCAGGCCGAGCTCGCGAGCGTGCCGTTGCTGTTCGGTTTGGGCGTCGGCCAGGTGTCGGCGTTGCCCAACCAAGACGGGCCGCAATCAGAGACCGAAGAGTTCCTCGTCACCTGGCGCACACCCGGCCTGTGGCCGCTGGGGGCCGGGGTGAGTCTGGGCGGCGCGCTCGGCGTGGCGGTGGCGGCCGCTTCCGAGCTGCTGGAGGCCCCGCTCGGCGCCGGCGCGGGCCTGGCGATCGGCTTCGGTCTCGGCCTGCTCGGGCTGCACGAATGGCGTCGGCGCATCCAGTCGCGCGCGCACCTGGTACGGCTGCACGCCCTGGAGCGCTCGCAGACGCTGCGCGAGGCGCGCGATCGCGGCACCGCCGGCTTCCGCGAAGGCGTGGTGGTCGCCGGCCAGTACCGTTTGACGGAGAAGCTCGGCGTCGGCGCGAACGGCACGATCTGGGAGGCAGAGCGGCTGTCCGACGGCACGCTCGTCGCGGTCAAGCTGCTGCGCGCTGCTGTCGCGCACGACACCGTCGCCGCCGATCGCCTGCGTCGCGAGGCAGCGGCGCTCGGCTTGGCTTGGCATCCGAACGTGGTCGAGGTGTTCGAAGACGGCTATTTGCCCGACGGCACCTGTTACCTCGTGATGGAGCGGCTCCACGGCGAATCGCTGGCCAAACGCCTGCACCGCTTCGGGCCGCTTCCGCCGAGCACGCTGCTGCCCTTAGCGCTGCAGATGTGCGACGCGCTCGGCGCCGTGCACGCCGCCGGCATCGTTCATCGCGACATCAAGCCGAGCAACATCTTCCTCGAGCTGCTCCACGGCGATCACGGCGAAGACATCGATCACGTCAAGTTGCTCGATTTCGGCGTGGCGCGCGTGGAGTGGGCGGAGACACGGCTCACCAACGCCAACTCCCCGCTCGGCACCCGCGGCTACATGTCGCCCGAGCAAGAGCAAGGCCTCGAGATCGACCATCGCAGCGACATTTTCGCGCTGGGCAGCGTGCTCTACGAATGCTTGACCGGCGAGCTGCCGCCGCTCAGCCCCGCCTCGCTGTGGACGGGTGAGCGCGGCGCCGACAGTGGTGTGCACCGCGCCTCGATCGACATGCCACGCGCCTGGCGAACGCTGATCCAGCGCGCCATGTCGCCCCTCCCCCAGCACCGCTTCGCCGATTCGCGCGCCATGCGCGAGGCGCTGGTACGCCTCGGGCGCGAGCCGGACCAGAGCGCCAGCGCCTGAAGGTGGGGCTGCCGCGCCGCGGCTTGCCTCGCAGAAGCTACCGTGGCGGATCCAGGTGGCTAAGGCTTGCGCAGCACGAGGTAGCGTCGTCGGCCGCCGTTGAATGGCAGCTCCGCCGTCGGGCGAAAGCTTTCGGCGGTCGGCAGGCTCAAGACGCGGCGCTCGACCTCGCGGTCGTACGGCGGCTCGAGCAGCACGAGCGCGTCGACGTCGCGGCGTCGCAGCAGCGCGTCGTCCACGCGCTTGGAGGTGTGGCCGCCGGGCAGCATCGCGATCGATTCGTCAGTGACGCCCGCCAGATCCACGACGGTGAAATCGCCGACGGCGCCGACCCAGCCGACGTCGAGCGCGGCCACGACGCGCGCACCGGCCAGTGGCGCCCGCGCGCTTTCGATCAGGCGGGCGCGATCGGGACCGACCGAGCGCGCAGCCCCGCCTAGCGCGGTCGCCAAGTAAACGCTGAGCGCGCCGGCGGCGGCCAGCCGCAGCCAGCTGGCCCAGGCCGGCGCGACAGGCCACAGCTCTGCGGCGGCGAGCGCGAAGCTCGGTAGGACCGGCACCGCGAGTCGGTAAAGGCTCATCCAGTCGCCGCCGACCAAGATCAGCGCCGCGAAGTGGGCGAGGCCGCTGAGCGCGATCACGCGCGCCACCGGGGCGCCCCGCTTGAGGCTCCACGGCGCGACGCCCAGCAACGGCAACCCCGTCTGCACGAAGGCGTGCAGCGCGTAGCTCACGCCGTGAGTCAGGTCGGAGGGCTTGGCGAAAACCGCCAGCGGCGCGGCCCGCCCGAACACCGCCGCTCGGAGCACGCCGACCAGCGCCACCGCGCCGAGCACCAGCGCCGGCGAAGCGATGGCGCGGCCGAGCGGCGCTCCTTGCTGCAACCGAAACCCAAGCCGCACGCACACGCACCACGGGCCAAGCTCCGGCCGCAGCGCCGCCGCCAGCGCCGCCGCCACGTCCGCCATCCGTCCGTTACCGAGCGCGCCGACAGCGAGGGCCGTCACGAGGCCGGTCTCCATTCCCGACACCGCCCACGCCGCGATCGGCGCCGTCGCCGCCAAGCTCAGGAGCAGCGCGGCGCCGTAAGCGGCGGAGGTGCGTTGCAAGATCCGACGCCCCAAGCCAAAGACCGCGAACAGCACCAACGCCGCGCCCAGCCACTTACTGGCGGTGAGCGCGCCGAGCGGTCCCGAGGCCGCGAACGGCGCGAGCAGGTAGGCGAACCCGAGCGGGGTCACGGCGTCGACGACCGCTCCCGTCGCGTTGAAGCGGTAGCCGAGGCCGTGGGCCAGGTGCGAGGCGACCCGGGCCGTGATCAGCGCGTCGTCGACCGTGAACCCCCACAGCCAAGTCATCGTCGCCGCCATCATCGCCGCCGCCGCCAAGCCGCCGCTCCTGCCCCGCCAGGCGCTCGGCGGGGGGAGCGTGGGCGCCCGGGACAGCATCGCGCCATCAAAGCCCGAGCATTCCCGGCGGGGCAAGGGCTCGCGTCAGCCGATCCGGCCCGCGGGCGCGCCTAACCTTCTTTCGAGGTCAGTGTCCACTCCTCTGCGAAAGCTTCTGAAAAGTGTCGTTCTGCCGCGCCGGTTCATACGATTCGCGTCACGGAATGACTGCGATAGATGTCGTCGTACGAAAGGCGGAGGGCGCCGCCCCGCTGCCCGAGGCTTTCACCCCGCTTCATGGCCTTTTCGACCTGTTCGTCGATGGCATCAACCTCACGGCTCGACTTACGGAAGCGCCGCAAGCCGCGCTGCTGGTCGAGCTGGGGCATGCCCTCTCGCAGCTCAACCGGGGCAAGCGGGCGCGCGCCTGCTTTCCGCTGTACTCCGACGAGGAGGCTTGGGAGATCGGGCTGGAGGCGGACGGCATGGACGCGCTGCTCAGCGTGTACCGCGTCGGTCCGAGCCCGCGCGTCGCGGTCTTCGACCGGCGCATGCCGCTCGCGACCCTGACGGCGGCGGTCGCCTCCGCGCTCGAGCAAACCGAGTCGCCGAGCACGGCCGCGTCCGTCGCGCCGGCGCGGCGCGCGCTCGGCGTGCCCTACCCGACCTACGCCCACGCGCCGCTCGAGCGCAAGCGGCTGGTGATCGCGCCCAAGGCCGTCGCCAACGTCGTATTCGGCGCCGAGATCGAGCTCAAGCTACGAAAAACCGTCGTCACCGAGGCGCCCGGGCTGGAGCGGGCCGATCTGCACTCGCTGCTGGCGGTCGGCCGGCTGTGGCTCACCGTCAAGCAACGCACGCTGGAGCTGGCCTCGGTGCAGCTGTTCTTGATGAGCGAGCGCCTGCTCACGATCGCCGAAGACGTGCTGGACGCCTGGCGCAGCGAGCGCGCCGTGTTCCGGCGCGCTGAGCTCGACGGCTCGCAGCTGTCGGTGCGGCGCGGTCCTGGCAACGGCCCGCTCCGGGTCAGCATGACCTTCACCGCGACGTCGGCCGATCAAAACGGCACCACGCTGGCGGAGGTGCCCGCGCGCGGCTTCGTGCTGTCGTGCGCGCGCTTCGCCCTCGCCCTGACCGACGCGCTCGAGAAAGCGGACGCGGCCCAGGCCCGCAACCTACGGCTGCGCTCGCTCGCGCGCTCCGCCCGCGCCATCATCGACGTGGTCAGCGAGACCCACGCCGACGATTCTCTGCAAAATCCAGAGCCGGACAGCTACCGCAGCTTCGGTCTGCCCCGCGCCGCCAACGGCCGCGGCGCCTGGGAGCACGGCGGCAAGATGCGCTTCGTGCCGAAGTGGGTGGCGACGGTCCCGAACATCGATCTGCGCGCTACCTTTCAGTGCGGCGACAAGATGCTCGTCGGCTCACAGCGGGAAACCGCGTGCTTGCTGCGCGACACCGGGCGCGTGCTGTGGCGCGTCGCCGCCAGCCGCGCCGCCAGCGTCGTCACCCCGTTCGGGCTGGCGCGCCTCGGCTTCGACGGCCGCGTCGAGCTGCACGATCTCGAGACGGGCGGCGTGCGCTTCACGACCCACATCGCGCCGCGGGCGGCCGGCGGCGCCACCGGCGCGCTCGTCAACGGACCGGCGCTGCCGAAGCTGCTGGTGGTAGCCGAAGGTGATCGCGCCGTAACGGCGGTGGATCTCGTGTCGGGCGAGGTGCGGTGGCGCTTCAGCGGCCGGCGCCCGGCGAGCTACCGCATGCGGCGCGCGGGCAAGCTGCTGATCGTAGCCGGCGGTGACTCGGCCCTGGTGGCGCTCGACGTGTTCACGGGCGAGGTCGTGTGGCGGGTGCGCGATCGCCTGCCGTTTTCCGGCGACATCTGCATCGATCACGACTCCGCGTTCGCGATCGCGGGCGGGCCGGTCGGCCCCTGCAAGCTGCTGCACGTCGATCTGTGGTCCGGTGCCTTGCGCTGGGCCCGCGAGCTCGACGAGCGGCCGTGCACCGGCCAGGCGCCGCTCGTCAGCGGTAATTCGGTCATCGTCCCGACGCGGGACAAGCGCGGCGTCGGCGCCACCGCCTTGTCGCGTGATACCGGCGCGCCGCTGTGGGAGCAGCCACCCGGCCTCGCTTCGCCGACTACGGCTTGGCTCGTCGTCGACGACGCCCTGATCGCGAATACAGCCGCCGGGGCGCTGCTTTGCCTCGAGGCGCACAGCGGTCTACCGCGCTACAGCCACGTGTTTTCGCGGCACGTCGAGGCCGATCAGCCGCGGCGCCTCGAGCCGGTGCTGCGCAACGGCGCGCTGTTCGTGCCCCAACACCAGGTGCACGTGATCCGGCCGCGCGACGGCGAGGTGCTCGGGACGCTACCCAGCGACCTCATCCCGGACCTTTTGCGCGTGGATGAGCGGTGCGGCGCGTACATTGCCGAAGAGAGCGGTCACCTGGCGGCGTTCTCGGTCGCACCCAAGCTCTCGCTCGTGAAGTAATTCACGGCAGCGGACGGATCGATTCGATGCGCGGCGGCAGCGGCCAAGGCCCACCGACCTCGTCGGCCTTGGCGCGCAGGAACGCGGCGATGCGCCGCATCGGCACCTCGGCTGGGCAGATGCGCTCTTTCTCGGCCAGCACGGCGTCGCTCACGAAGCCGAGGCTGTACGCGGCGGCGCGAAAGTCCGGCATGCTGCGCGACGCCGACAACATCAGCGGCATCACCCCGCGGTAGGCGCCGCCCGACGCCGCGATGCGCTCGCTCTCACCGCGATCGCACATCCCGCACGCCACACACCGGCTGAAAGTCGCAAACTCGGCGCGCTCGCCGGCCGTGACCGGGGGCAGGCCATCGGCGTCGTAGGCCAGGCGGAACGCGGCGATGCCGCCTGGCCTCCCGAACAGTCGCTTCAGCAGCGACTTGAGCATCGCGACCGTGAGCAGCAGCCAGGCCTTCAGACGCGGGGGCATCCTGCTGAGCCTGACACGTTTCCGGAACGGCTAGGGAGAAGGCCCCTGCCGGTCGCGTAACACCTTGTCGAACCGCTCGCCCGCGTATCGTGACGCGTCTCCCGTCACCTGTTACGCCCGCGCGACACTGATAAGCCAGCGATTTCATTAAGCAATGAGAGCGGCACGCCGTCTGCAAAAGCGCTCCTCGTCCGCGGCACAGCCCGCGAAAAGGAGCCGTCCCCGATGTGGTCCCCCGTTGCCGTCAAGCCCGCCCCCTTCGCTCGCGTCGATCAAGCCAAACCCCTGTCGCGTGTGGCCTCGGCCCGCACCTCGAGCAGCTGGTCCGAGACCGAGCTGCTCGAGCGGCTACTGCAGAGTGACCCCAACTCCTGGCGTGAGCTGAATCAACGCTACGCCCGGCTCGTGACGAGCTGCATCCAGCGCGTCGTGGCGCGCTTCTCGCGCCGCGTGAGCCTCGACGCGGTCGAGGAAATCTACGCGACCTTCTGCCTCAAGCTGCTCGCCAACGACAAGCTCAAGCTGCGAAGCTTCGAGCCGAGCCGCGGCAACAAGCTCGGCACCTGGCTCGGCATGCTGGCCACTCACTGCGCCTACGACTACCTGCGCAGCGTCCGCCGCGAGCCGAGCGCTGTGTGCCTCACCGAGGCCGAGACCTTGAGCAGCGACGCCCAGGACCCGTGCGAGAGCGCGATCTTGACCGAGCGCGCCAAGCTCGTGCGCGAGCTGCTGGCCGACTTCAGCGACAAGGACCGCCAGTTCGTCACCCTCTACTATCAAGACGGGCTGAGCCCCGAACACGTGGCCGAGCGCCTCGGCATCAGCGTGAAGACCGTTTACTCGAAGAAGCACAAGATCCAACGCAAGCTGAGCGAAATCGTAGGCGCACCGGCCACAATGGCGTAAAAGCGCGGGGTGCTGCGCCGTGTCGTCGTCGCGGGGCTCGTCTCCGCTGCTGCCTGCGGTTGTGGTGGAAGAACGCCGCGCGCCTATCCCCACGCCGCCGTCGCGGGCGGACCGACAAGCCGCATCGAAGAGCGAGCGCTGTCGGATCGTCCGCTGTTGTCGGTGATCAGCCGCCAAGGCGATCCCCAAGCCGCGATCGCGCTCGCCGTCCTGGCGTCGGGCTCGCCGGAGCTGCACGCCGCTTGGGGTGAAGTTTTGCGCGACCGTCTGGTCGGCGCCGGGTTCCAGGCCCAGCTCGTCGCTCACGGGCTCGGCTTCGAGCTCATGCTCTTGGCGGAGGACGCAGAGCGCGCCCGCTCGGCGACGCAGGCGTTACTGCGAGCGTGCCTGCAGCCGGTTCTGGTGACCGAGCTCGAAGCGGCCGCTCCTGCCGGCGGCGGCGAGCAGGCAGCTCCCAGCGCCGTCGCCCAATGCTCCGCGGAGCTCGGCGCGCGACGCCGGATCACCGACCCGGCGGAGCTGGACCGCGAGCGTACCGCCTCTTTTGCCCGCGATCGCGCGGCGGTGGCCGTCGTCGGCAGCGACGCCATCGCGTCCGCCGTCGCCGATGCCTTGGCGGCCGGTCCCGATTGGCCGGAGCGGGGTCGGGTGCCGTCAACGCTCCCGCGCCAGAGCGTGACCCAGGTGCTCCGCGGCGAGCGCGCGATGCTCTCGGTGGGGCTCACCGCCGCCGACGCCAACCAGGTGCTCGGAGCGGCTCCGCTTCTGGGCGACGTCGAGGGCGCGCTGAGCGTGCGGCTCGCAGCGCTCGGCGCGGGCCTGCGGCTGCGACGAGTCAGCGCCACCGCCCACCCCGTCGGCGCTTGCCTGCGCATCGACAGCGACGTCGATGCCTCGCCGGTGCCCGACGCCCGGCGGCTCGGCTTCGCGGTGCGGCTGATGCGAGAAGAAGTCGATCGGGCGCTGGCGCAGGTGCCGCCCGAAAACCGGCTCGAAGCCAGCGCGCTGTCCGCCGCCGATCCACGCGTGGCGGCGCGGGCCGCCGCCTATGGCGGCTTGCTCGCTCCGGCGCCGGATCTGGTGCCGGCCCAGCTCGTCGCCGTGACCGCGCCGGAGGAGGCTCCGCTTGCGCCGAGCATCGACGCCGCGACCGAGCAAGCGCGCACCGAAATGCCGGCGCTCGAGGTGCAGGTGCGGGTCGAGAGCGGACAGCCGGGCGTGTGGGCGCTGCTCGCCACGCCTTGCGCGGCCGCCACCGAGCGCGCCGATAGCGCCGGTTACGCGGCCGTCTTGCTGGGCGCGGTCAGCGCTGGCGGTAGCGGGTCCGTTCGACTCGAGCCCTGGATCGGCGCCGACGGCGTCGGCATCTTGGGATTTACGGAGCGCGCCGCCGGGGAATCGAGCGCGCAAGCCGCGACGCGCCTCGGAGACGCGCTCGGACGGGCGTCGTTGGCGCCGCCGGCCGCCGTCGACGTGGCCACCGCGCGCAGCGAGCTGCTCAACGCCGTCGGCAACGAGCCACGGCCGCTGCTCGACGGCGTGCTCGAGGCCCTGGCGCCCGGTCACGCCGGCGCGCTCACGCCGCGCGGCAGCGCGCTGTCACTGCAAGCGGCGTCGCGCGAAGCCGTGCTGTCGCGCCAGCGCGAGCTGCTTCGCTTGCCGCATCGCCTCGCGATCTTGTCACCGACCAGCACCGCCGACGCGGGCTTCGTCGCCCGAAGCCTATTGCGTTGGCTGAAGAGCCCGGACGCGCCGCGCCCGTCGCCTTGCGGCGGCGAGCTGACCGGGCCGTCACGCGCCGAGCTGAGCCTGCCGGTCGGCAGCGGCGGCACCGAGGGCAGCTACTTGGCGTTTCGTATCCCGGCCCAGGCCGGCGCCGAAGCCAACCTGCTGGCAGAGCTGCTGAATCTGCCGGGCGGCGCTCTCGCCCGCGCCTTGGCCGAGCCCGAGCTGGTCGGAGCGGCGCGGGCGTTGGTGTTCGGCACCAGTTCCGCGCGCGCGCTGGTCGTGCAGGTCAGCGCCTTCGAAGGTCGTGAAGCGGAGGCGCTGTCGCGCGTTCGGAAGCTGTTCGAGCGCCTGGCGAGCGGCGGCGTCTTGGCCCAAGCCGAGGTCGAGGCCGCGCTCGGACGGGAGCGCGCCGCCCGCCGCACAGCGGCGCTGGATCCGCGTTACCGCCTAGTGCAGCTGCTCGACTCCTCCGCGCTGCCGCCGAGCGACGCGGCCGCGCTGCGACGTCTCGCTTCGAGCCTTCGCCCCGAAGCGGCCGTGATCGGCCGCAGCGATGCGCGGCTCACGCCGCCGCCGGCCCGGCGCTGAGGCTCGAGCCGGCCAACGGGCTTTGCGCTATCGGCCCGACGTGATAGCGAAGCCCGATGGAAAGCCGGCAAAGCGTTCTGATTCTCGACTACGGCTCCCAATACACGCAGCTCATCGCCCGCCGGATCCGCGAATGTAGCGTGTATTGCGAGATTCACCCCGGCACCATTTCGGTCGACAAAATCCGCAGCGTCGCTCCCAACGCCATCATCTTGTCGGGCGGCCCCCAGAGCGTCTACGGCGCCGGCTCGCCCAAGAGCGATCCGCGGCTGTTCGAGCTCGGGCTGCCGGTGCTCGGTATCTGCTACGGCGAGCAGCTGATGGCCGAGCAGCTCGGTGGCAAGGTCGAGCCCTCGAACGAGCGCGAGTACGGCCCCGCCGAGCTCGAGGTCGGCGACAACGTCGGCATCTTGGGTAGCTTCCACCCCGGTGAAAAGATCAACGTGTGGATGAGTCACGGCGATCGCCTCACGTCGTTGCCGCCCGGGTTTCGCCCGATCGCCAAGTCCGGCAACGCGCCGCTGGCCGCGATCGCCGATCCGGCGCGCAAGCTGTACGGCATTCAGTTTCACCCCGAGGTCGCCCATACCCCGCGCGGCCTCGAAATCCTCAAGTCGTTCCTGTTCGACGTCGCCGGCATGTCCCCGAGCTGGACGCCCGGCTCTTTCGTCGACGAGGCGATCGCCAAGATCAAAGAAGCGGTGCCCGACGACGCGCGCGTGATTTGCGGACTCTCGGGCGGCGTCGATTCGTCGGTCGCGGCCGTGCTCTGTCACCGCGCGCTCGGCGATCGGCTGGTCTGTATCTTCGTCGACAACGGCCTGCTCCGCGAAGGCGAGTTCGAGAGCGTCACCGCCATGATGCGCCAGAACTTTCACCTGAACCTGATCCCGGTCGACGCGCGCAAGCAGTTCTTGGACGAGCTCGCCGGCGTCACCGACCCGGAAAAGAAGCGTAAAATCATCGGCCGCGTCTTCATCGACGTCTTCGACGCCCACGCCGCTCGCGTCGAGAACGCGCAGTTTCTCGTGCAAGGCACGCTGTATCCCGACGTGATCGAGAGCGTCAGCGTCAAGGGTCCGAGCGCCGTGATCAAGAGCCACCACAACGTCGGCGGCCTGCCCGAGCGTATGAAGCTCAAGCTGATCGAGCCGCTCCGCGAGCTGTTCAAAGACGAGGTGCGCCGCGTCGGCGAAGCCCTCGGCATGCCCCACGACGTGCTGTATCGCCAGCCCTTCCCCGGTCCCGGCCTGGCCGTGCGCTGCCTCGGCGACCTGACGGAGCCGCGGCTCTCCGTGCTGCGCAAGGCCGACGCCATCGTGCAAGAGGAAGTGCGCGCCGCCGGCCTCTACGAGTCACTGTGGCAAGCTTTCGCCGTCTTGCTGCCCGTGCGCAGCGTCGGGGTGATGGGCGACGATCGCACGTACGACGAGACTTGCGTGATCCGCGCCGTCTCTTCGAGTGACGGCATGACCGCCGACTGGGCCCGCCTCCCCCACGATCTGTTGGCCAGAATGAGCGCCCGCATCACCAACGAGGTGAAGGGTATCAACCGCGTCGCTTACGACATCTCGTCCAAGCCCCCGAGCACGATCGAGTGGGAGTGATCACGACAGGACGCGCGGCATGGTCATGCACGTAACTCGCGCGGAGCGCTTCACGGAGCGCATCACACCGTGGCTCTCGCTGCTCGGCGCGATCGGCTTCGCGATCGCGATCCTGCTCGGCGCCTGTCCCGGCTGCGGGCCGCAGCTGCGCGCCGCTGTCTCGCTCAGCATGGCGTACCCGAAGGGCACGCCCGGTGACGCCAGTGTCAGCATCGACGAGCAGTACATCGGCCCACTCGGTTACGTGGCCGCGCACGGCGTGCGGCTGCCCGAAGGCGAGCACCGCATTTCAGTGACAAAGGCCGGGTTTTTCCCGTGGGATCGCCTGGTCGAGGCCGATCGCTATCCGATCAAGCTCGACGTCACGCTAGAGCCGATTCCCGACTGAGCGCTCTTTCCCCGCTCGCCGGTGGCCGCTCCTGGCCTATGGTCTCGAAATCCATGCAGTCGCCCGCCGTCCAAGTCGCTCTCAACAACCTAGTCGAAACCATCCGCACCTCGCTGATGGCCGAGTTTTTGGAGCTGCTCCGGAGCGGAAAGCCGGCGCGGCCCAAGCCGGGCCGAAAGTCGCGCCAGTCGCCCGCGTCGAAGCCGACAGCGCGCCGCGCCGCCGCGAAGCCGGCGGTCAAAAAAGCCAAGCGCCGCGCCGCCGCTTCGCGCGGCAAGCGCTGATTCGGCCTCCGCCACCGCGCTCCTGACTCGGCGACGTCAGCCAGACCTGCCGTCTGACGAAAATTCCAAAAACCAGACGGTCGAAACGTCTCTTCCTGCGCCGAGCTCCACGAACTAGCCGCCCACGGTCGTCCCCTACCGCTGGCAATCTCTCGGACCTTACGCTAGGTTCCGCGCGCCAATCGATGAAGCGACACTGACTCAGCAACGGGGCGTACCTCAACCTGGTAGAGGGCCGGCTTTGGGTGCCGGCTGTTGGAGGTTCAAATCCTCTCGCCCCGACCCTTTCTTCGATTCCGGCATCGCGCTTGCAGCGCCGGTTGCATGACCGCACAAGACGACGAGAAAGCCTGGCAGTGCCGCAGGTGCTTGTGGATTTTTGCCGGACGCGAGGGCGACGAAATCGAAGAGCACTCCGCGTCGTGCCCATTTCGCGCCAGCGGGGGCGATCCGGAGCCGAAGGATTTGCAGGTCGGCGGGGCTGATCATCTGTAGCAGCCGGCGGGAGGGCACGAATCTGGGCTGTTGATCAGCGCCGCGTTCGGATCTACGAGTCCGGCGGTGAGGATCGATTTCACCGGCAAACGGGTCTTGGTTGCGGGCGTCGCCGACGACGTTGGCTTCGGCTTCGCGATCGCGAAGCAATTTGCGGAGTCAGGCGCGAAGGTTTGTATCGCTGGCTGGCCGCCCGCGCTCGGCATCTTCGAGACGCTCTTGCGCCGTGGCAAGTTGGACGAGTCGCGCAAAATGCCCGACGGCTCGCTGCTCGAGTTCGAGCGCGTCTATCCCCTCGACGCCTCGTTCGACACGCTCGATCAGGCGCCGGCGTCGATCCGCGAGAACAAGCGCTACGCGGAGCGCGGCGACTTTTCGATTCAGGGCCTCGCCGATCGCATGCAAGCCGATTTCGGCGAGCGCGCGGTCGACATCGTCATTCACTCGCTCGCCAACGGCCCCGAGGTCGCCAAGCCTCTCCTCGACACGACGCGCGCCGGCTACCTGGCAGCGCTCAGCGCCAGCTCTTACTCGTTCGTGTCGATGGTGCGCCGCTTCGCCCCGCTCACTGGCCCCGGCGGTAGCTTCCTTTCCTTGACCTACATGGCGAGCGAGCGCGTCATCCCGCGCTACGGCGGCGGCATGTCATCGGCCAAGGCCGCGCTCGAAGCCGATACGCGCTACCTGGCGTTCGAAGCCGGGCGTCGCTTCGGGGTGCGGGTCAACACCATCTCCGCCGGTCCGTACGCCTCGCGCGCGGCCAACGTCACGGGCGCGATCGGTCCGATCGTCAATTTCTACGAAAAGAACTCCCCGCTGCCGGTGCAGCTCACGCCGGAAAATGTGGCGCATTCGGCGGCGTTCTTATCGAGCCCGTACGCCGGCGCCATCACCGGCACCACGCTTTACGTCGACAACGGCTACCACGCGATGGGCAAAGCGCTCGGCGACGGCGATCTGGATTGGGTGCTCAAGGCGGGCGACGTCCCGCGCCAAGACTGATATCGTCCTCGGCGCATGAGCTACGCCCGAAGCCGCTGGGTCGTGTTGAGTGTCGTCGCGCTGTGCGCCGCTGGCTGCGAAGACCCGCCGAAACCGGAGACCAAGCCGGTCGACACCGCCGCCGCGCCTCCGCCCGCGCCGACCCCGACCCCGACCGCGGCCGCCAAGCCCGAAGAAAAGCCGAAGGCGCCCAAGAAGCAGCTCACCGATTGCCCCAAGGGGCCGACCGTCACGTTCGAGCAAAAGGCGGTCGAAGACGAGGTGCGCCGCAAGCTGCCCAAGCCCACCGGCGACATCACCACCGCTGACTTGAAGAAGCTCAAGTCGTTCAACATGTCGCAGGTCAAGGGCCTCGATTCGCTGGACGTCTGCATCTTCTCGCACATGACGGGCCTGAAAGAGCTGTTCCTGGGCGAAGGCACCTTCGACGATTTGTCGCCGATCGCGGGCGCTACCAACCTCGAGTCGCTGCGCGCGTCCATCAACCAGGTGAGCGATCTCGCGCCGCTCAGCAAGCTGAAGAAGCTGGATCGCTTGGATTTGGGGCGCACGCAGGTCAAAGACCTCGCGCCGCTCGCTGAGCTGACGGCGCTCACCGAGCTTCAGCTCGACGGCACGCAAGTCGAAGACATCTCGCCGCTCGCCAAGCTCACCCTGCTCGAAACGCTCAGCTTGAAGGGCACGAAGGTCAAAGATCTCTCTCCGCTGAACGGCCTCAAGAAGCTCAAGAGCGTTGACGGCCGCGACACCCCCGCCGACGAAGATCCGATGAATTTCGCGCAACTCCGCGGGCGCGGGGTGAAGATCGTCAATCAATAGCCCGGGGCCGCGTGCGTTACGCACTCTTGGTATCACCTGCCACCAACCGCGTCTACGCGCACGCGGCGGGCGCGCTCGCCGTCGCCGAGCTGGGCGTGGTCAGCGAGCGCGTGCTGGCGGGCGCGCTGACCGACCTGCGAGAGCAGCGCTTCGGCTCCGTCGACTACGTGACGTTCGACGCCCCGGAGCTCGACGAGCTCGGCCGCGCCTGGCTCTCGAACCTGGCCGCGACCTTCGCCTTGTTCCGACGCGACCCTGACGACCGGCTCGTCCCCCTCGACTTACAGCGCTGGGACGCGCTCGATTCGGACCTGCTCACGATCCAGAAGTATCCGGGCAAGACCAACGAAACCTTCACCAGGCTGCTGCTCAACGTAACGCTGGCGGCGAGCGCTTTCGCGGATCAGCGACGCGCGCTGTCGTTGCTCGACCCGCTATGCGGCCGCGGCACTACCTTGAACCAGGCCCTGACGTACGGCTTTCACGCCACCGGCGTGGAGCACGATAAGAAGGACTACGAAGCGTACGCGCTTTTCATCCAGCGCTGGGTCAAGGACAAGCGGCTCAAGCACACCGCCGTCAGCGGCCACGTCAAAGGCTTCCCCAAGCTCGACCTCACCGTCGGCCTCGACAAAGAACGATTCAAAGCCGGCGACGTGCTGCGCCTGAGCTACGTCAACGCTGACACCCACGCCATCGCCGACGTGTTTCAACCGCGCTCATTCGACCTGATCGTGACCGACGCCCCCTACGGCGTGCAGCATGGAGCGCACAGCGGCGACGCGACATCGCGCCGGCCGCTCGAGCTCTTGACGAGCGCGCTGCCGCTTTGGCGGGCGGCGCTGCGCCCCGGCGGCGCGCTCGGGATCGCCTGGAATACGCTCGTGCTCCGTCGCGACAAGCTCGCCGCGCTGCTCGCCGAAAACGGCCTCCAAGTGTGCGATTCACCGGCTTACAGCGGCTTTGAGCACCGCGTCGACTCGTCGATCCAACGCGATCTGCTCGTGGCGCGCGCGCCGCTCACATGACCGTAACCGACTTGGCCAGGTTGCGCGGCTTGTCGATGTTGTAGCCCTTGGCCAAAGCCACGTGGTACGCGTACAGCTGTAGCGGCACCGCGTTCAAGATCGGCGACACCGCCGGATGATGCGGCGGCAGCGGGATGACGTGATCGACGATCGCGCGCGTTTCGGCGTCGTCGGCCGCCGCCACCGCCATGATGAACGCGCCGCGCGCCTTGAGCTCGCGTAGATTGCCCAGCATGCGATCGCGCGTTTCGTCCGGCGGGACGAGCGCCCACACCGGGCTACCCTGATCGATCAACGCCAGCGGGCCATGCTTCATGGCCGCGCCGGACAGGCCTTCCGCAGGCAAATAGGCGATCTCTTTGAGCTTCAAAGCACCCTCTCCCGCCACCGCCACGTTCAAGCCGCGCCCGACGAACAGAGTGAAACGTGCGTTCGCGAAGCGCTCCGCGAGCACCTTCGTCGCTTGCGCCTGCTCCAACATCAGCCTCAGCTGGCTCGACAGCGCCTCGAGCCCGGCGACCCACGCCCGACCGTCGCCGGCCGACATGTCACGGATGCGCGCGAAGCGCAGCGCCAGCAGCTCCGTCGCCAGCACCTGGGCCGTGAACGCCTTGGTCGAGCACACGCTGATCTCGGGGCCGGCGTGCACGTAGACGCCCAGATCGGTCTCGCGCGACAAGGAGCTGCCGACCACGTTCGTGATGCCGGCGACGAGGCCGCCGCGCAGCTTGATCTCACGCAAGGCCGATAAGGTGTCGGCGGTCTCGCCGCTCTGCGAAATGCCCACGTATAGCGTGTGCCGATCGACGATCGGATTACGCACCGCCAGCTCCGCCGCGTCTTCGGCGGCGGCCGGCATGCGCGCGTAGCGGCTCATCAAGTAAGCGCCGACCTGGGCGCTGTACAGGCTCGTGCCGCACGCAAAAAATACCACCTGCCGGATGTCGAACAGCCGCTGCTCGTGCTGCTGCAGCCCGCCGAGCCGCGCCGAGCCGACCACCGCATCCAGCCGTCCTCGCATGGAGCGGTCGAGCGCGGCTGGCTGCTCGTGGATCTCCTTGAGCATGAAGTGCGGAAAGCTACCGAGGTCGGCGTCGTCCGCCTGATGCAAGATCTTCTCGATGCGCTTTTCGCGGCTGCGCTGCTCCAGATCGACCGTCTTGATGCCAGTGGCGGTGATCTCGGCGACCTCGCCCTCATCGAGCACCACCATGCGATCGGTGTACGGCCGCAGCGCCAACGCGTCGGAGGCCACGAACGAGCCACCCTCCCCCAAGCCGATCACCACCGGGCTACCGATGCGCGCCACCACTAGCCGCGCCGGATCGTGGCGGTCGACCGCGACCACTCCGGCGGTGCCTTCGACGCGCTTCATCGTCGCCACCACCGCGTCGCGCAGTGAGAGACCGGCGTCGACGCCGCGGCCGATCAGCTCCGCCAGCACCTCGGTGTCGGTCTCGGAGCGAAATTTAACGCCGCTCTTCAGCAATTCAGCGCGCAGCGCCTCCACGTTGTCGATGATGCCGTTGTGGACGATCGCGATGCGCTCGCGGAGATCGACGTGCGGATGGCAGTTGGCTTCCGTGACGCCGCCGTGCGTCGCCCAGCGCGTGTGGCCGATGCCCACGTTGCCGGGGAGCCCCGCCGGCTGAGCTTCCTGGAGCGCCGCCAGGTGTCCAACGCGGCGCGCCACATGCAACCCCTTGTCCGAGATCGTCACGACGCCGGCCGAGTCGTAGCCCCGGTATTCGAGGCGACGCAGGCCGCTCACCACGATGTCCCACGCTGCCTCACGCCCGACGTAGCCCATGATGCCGCACATGCTCGACTCCTATCCGTAGATGCGCCGGCGGATCTGCCGCGCGCTCAGCTTCGGTGCCTTGAAGCGCAGCGCCCGAAGCTCATCGGCGATGCGCTCGAAAATCTCGGGGTTGTTCTCGCCCTGCGCCTGCAGCTCCGCGTGCCGCCGCGCGATGTATTCGTCCACCTCGAGCCCGAGCGAGTCCAGCACCTCGTCCACGGCGCGGCTGGCCTGTGTCGGGCTCAGCCCGAGCATGCTTTGCAGCCGCTGCCGCGCATCGGTGACCGAAGTGCCCACTTCGGCCACTCTGTCAGGCTCGATCGCCCCGGTCCAATTTTTTGCCCGAAATCGGGCAAGCAGGCGGTTTTGTGGCGCTATGGCCGTACTACTTCGGTAGATGTAGGCCGCACTCGCGCTTGGTCGAGTCTTCCCACCACCAGCGCCCAGCGCGCTCGTGCTCTCCGGGGCGCGGCTGGCGGGTGCACGGCTCGCAGCCGATGGAAACGAAGCCCTGGTCGTGCAAGGCATTGTAGGGCACCTGCTCGTCGCGCAGGTAGGTCCACACGTCGGTCAGGCTCTGCTCCGCGAGCGGATTGACCTTCAGGATGCGGCCATCGCGACCCTGATTGGTGTCGAGCTGCACCAGCGGCACGTCGGCGCGCGTCGGGCTCTGATCGCGGCGCTGGCCGGTGAGCCAAGCCGCGTAGCGCGTCAGCACGCGGCGCAGCGGCGCGACCTTGCGGATGCCGCAGCACTCGCTGTGCCCGTCTTCGTAAAAGCTGAACAGCCCTTTTTTCCTGACCAGATCTTCGAGCGCGACGGTGTCCGGCGCCGTGATGCTGATCTCGATACCGTAGTGCTTACGGACGCGCTCGATGAAGCGATAGGTCTCGGCGTGGAGCCGGCCCGTGTCGAGCGAGAACACCGAGAATGGATGGCCCGATTTGGCGGCAAGATCGATCAGCATCACGTCTTCGGCGCCGCTGAACGAAATCGCGGCGCTCGCGCCGTATTGTTTCAAGATGCGGGCTACGATCTCAGCCGGTGACTTGCCGGTAAGCTCCGCCGCGAGCGCCTCGGCGGCGCCCGGCTCCAGCGCGCCGGTCGGGGCGGGCGCCGCCGACGCGGTCCCGAGGGGCGCCAGGCGCTCTTTGATGAAGCCGAGCGCGCTCGTGTAAACCTGCTCTTGCTCGCCGTCACGCACGATGAAGAACGGCGCCAGAGTGACCGACTTGGCCTGGGCCAGCTTCATGCCCGGCGAGCTGTCGTCGTTTTCGTCGGCCCACACCACCTCGTCGATGCGCTCCCAGAGCCCGCGCCGCTTCAGCAGCTCTTCGGCTTGGACGCACTTTTCGCAAGGCTGACCGTTCTTCAGCCGCTTTTTGACCATCGTGACGTGCATGCGTGGGCGAGAATATGGGGGCTCGTCGCCGAACAAAGCAAGGGGCCGGTGAGGAGGATCCCCTCCGTGGGAGGGGGCACCCCTGAGGGCGTGTCCCTAAATTGGGAGCGCTCGGGCGTGCCCGTAAACGTCGACGGGCACGGGCACGTTTTACGGCGAGACCAGCAATTCAGGGACACGCCCTAAGCCTTGTGCTCGACCACGGCTTCGGGCGGCAACGTCTTGGTTGCGGGCCGGGCGACGTCGGCCCACACGTCCAGGCGCCGTAGCTCTTCCCACACCTGGGCGGGCGAGGTGTAACGGTACTGCTCGTTGCGGCGGAGCAACACGCTGGCGATCGTGCCGATCGGCGTGCCGAGCGCCTCGGCTTTCAGCCGCGGCACCCCTTCTTTGATTTGCTGAAGCATGGCGTCGTAACCCTGCGCCGGGTCGAGCGGATACTCGCCGGTGTGCATCTCGTACATCAGCAGACCGAGCTGGTAGAGGTCACTCTGCTTGGTGGTGTAGCCGCCCGCGACCAGCTCCGGGGCCATGATCCGGTGCTGCACCAGCGCCGGCCGCACCGCTTGCTGACCGGCGAGATCTTGAGCGATGCCCAGGTCGCTCAGCTTGAGCGTGAGCTCGTCGCCCTGCTGCACCAAGATGTTCCCGGCGTGCAGATCGTTGTGGATGATCTCGCTGTCGGACAAATACTGAAGCGCGAACAAGATCTGTCGCGACATATCGACGACGAGGCGATCGGTGAACGGCCGGCCCAGCATGTCGGACAAGCTGTGATCGCAGCGCTCGAGCACCAGGTAAAACAGCCCTTGCGACTCGAAGTAGTCGAACACGTAGACGACGTTCGGGTGCCGCAGCCGGTACAGGCGCTCGGCTTCCTTCTGCCACTCCGCCCGAACCTCCGAATACGGACGCTCGCCGGGCCGAAACATCTTGAGCGCGAAAGGCTGATCGAACGGGCCGAGGCAGTCGAACACGGCCCCGAACGCGCCCTCGCCCATCAGATCGCCGAGCAGGTAGGTCGCGCCGCGCGGTGAGTGCACCGAGCCCCCCGAGACCGGCACAATCGGCGTTTGACCTGTGACCCAGCGGCTCATTTGCCTCGCATCCTACCCTGTCCCGGGCGCCCATCGCCGCGTTGGGCTTGCAATGGGCCGCTTGTCCGGCTAAACCCCCGCGCCGTTCATGTCTAATCGATCGATCTGGAACGTCCGCAGGCGTCACGAGTGGCTCACGACCCCCCTGAAGGGCAAGCACCTGAAGGCGCGCAAGCGCAACCGCATCGGGCTGCAAGCCGCCATCGACCGCAAGGCAGCGCCCGCTGCTGCGCCGGCCGAGACGCCCGCGGCCGAGTAAGCCCGGCGATCGACTCGCCAAACTTGGCCGGCTCCGGCTTGCCTGCTAACGCCTCGGGCATGCGTACGCTCACGCGTGCCCGTTTGCTTTTGTTTTTGACGTGCGGCTTCGCCGCCGGCTGCGTGGACCCCGGCGAGCAGGCGCTCGACGACCAAGACCCGCATCAGCCCGGCGACGCGCTCGGCGTGTATGCGGTCACGGGCAAGCTCACCGATGACAGCTGCGGCGCCGAGAGCCTGAACGCGCCTGAAAAGTGGTCATTTCAGGTCAAGCTGTCGCGTGAAGGCAGCACCCTGTACTGGCTGAACGGTCGCGAGGCGATCGTCGGCGACATCGATCGCAGCGGTCGCTTCGGTTTCGAGACTCACATCGACGTGCCGCTCGCCGAAAAGCGCGGCGCCGTCCCGGGCTGCACGATGGTGCGGCGTGACATGGCGTCCGGCGCGCTCAGCGATTCATCGTCGACGTGGAGCGCGAAGCTCTCGTACGCCTACGAAGAAAAGGCCGGCTCCGATTGCAGCGCCTTCGCGATCGGCACCGACGGTCTGCCGCTGGCGCTGCCCTGCAAGCTCAGCTACCGCCTCGACGGTGACCGGGTCACCGAGTAAGGGCGCCCGCTCAGCCCGGTCGCGCCAGAGCCAAGTGCGGTCCCGAGTCAAGTCGCAGAGCGCCGCTCCGAGGCGCCAAGGTGCGAGCTGAGCCGCGGTCGTAAGCACTGATCATTTCTGAAGAAATTGCGGCGAGCCCCCTACCGGAGCCGTAAACGCCGTGCTATCTCTGAACCAACGTGCAGGCTGGAGTCTTTCTCCCGGAATTATCCGGCGGGGGCCCCCCTCGCACCTGCACACCAGGCCGAGACCCTATGGTCTCCTTTCGGAAGCACCCCAAAACGCCGAACGTGGCGATAGAGTCTGGCCCCGGAAACGGGGAAAGCGCTCTCGTCCATGACCTCGGCCAGGGTGTCCGGCTGCTGCCGGAGGAGGAAGTGCGTAATGAACAGTACTTGTGCCCCTAAACCGGAGGTGGACCCTCGGACTTAGCCGGTAACGCTTCGTTCGACCAGCGAGCCATTACTCGCTCCTGGCAGCTCGAAAACGGCTGAGCGGTGACGGGTACCTGCGCGTTGATCGTGCGGCACACCCGGTCGCCAGAGCCCGAAAGTTCCTCCGGGAACGGGTGGCGGTGTTGACCGGCACCTGGGGCTAGCTGGAAAGGGCCGGGCGGTCCGAAGTACCGCCCGGCTCTTTTTTCTTTTGTGGGCTCCCCGCCCCGCGGTACGTACCCGTCCCGATGACGCTTGCTGCGCTTTTGGCGGACGCCGCTTCTTCTGTACCGAGTGGAGACGATCACGGGCCGTGGCTGTTCTGGCTCATCTCCGGGAAGAACCCGTTTTGGCAGAACACCGGTGACGCGACGTGGTGGAACTACCACCGTTGGGTTCAGAAGGAGAACTGGGAAGCCTTCCTCAACGGCATGCGCGTCTCGCTCGCGATGGTGGGTGCGGCGCTGCTCATGTACAAGATGCGCGCCGCCAAGATGGGCCAGCCCGTTCCCAAGAAGTGGCAGCGCAACATCGCGATCATCTTCACGGTGCTCGGGTTCGGCGTTTACTTCGACTACTTCAACCCGAATACCCGCTACTCCGAGTACTACCACCGCCACGAGTTTTACCACTACTACCTCGGCTCGAAGTACTTCCAAGAGGTCGGTTACAAGCGACTCTACGAGTGCACCGCGATCGCCGAGATTGAGCTCGGGCGCGCCGCCAACGTGCGAAAGCGCGATATTCGCGACCTGCGCGTGAACCTGATCAAGCCGATCATCGACACCGAGGTCGTCAAAGATCCCAAGCATTGCACCGCGCATTTTCAGCCGGATCGCTGGGCTGCCTTCAAGAAAGACGTCGACTGGTTCTACAAGTCGGCCGCCGGTAGCTACTGGGAAAACATGATCAAAGACCACGGCTACAACCCGCCGCCGGTCTGGACCATGACAGGGAAGTTTTTCGCCAACATGGGCGACGCTGGCGACGCGTTTTTCAAGTACCTGGCCAGCATCGATATATTGCTGCACCTCGGCGCGGTCGCGCTCTTGGTGTGGGCGTTCGGCTGGGAGACGACGGCGATCGGCGTGGTGTTTTGGGGTTGCAACAAAGCCGCTGACTTCTATTGGACGGGCGGCGCGTTCTTGCGCCAAGACTGGTGGTTCTTCTTGGTGGCGGCGCTGTGCCTGACCAAAAAGAAGTACTTCTTCCTCGCCGGGTTCGCGCTGATGTGGTCGGGCTTGCTCCGCATCTTCCCCGCGATCTTCTTCGGCGGCTGGGCGATCGCGATCGTGATCCACGCCGTGATGCGCGCGCGCGGCGTGCGCAAGGCGGAGAACGGCAAGGAAGGCTTCGTCAATTGGCTGGAGCCGCGCCACTGGCGGTTGATCGGCGGCGCCGTGCTGGCGCTGGCGGTGTTGGTGCCGACCAGCATGGTCGCGACGCGCGGCCCTTCGGAGCCGATCTACGGCGCCTACGTCGGCTTCTACAACCACACCCTGAAGGGCTTACAGAACACGGCCCTCACCAACCACATGGGGCTCGAGTCGGTGATGGTTCACAACTGGGATAGTCGGATGCGGTTTTTGCGCAACGACAACCACGACGACCCGTTCGAGGGTTGGAAGGCCAACCGCTCGGCTCGCTTCAAGCAGATGAAGCCGATCTACCTGGCGATCTTGCTCGGAATCGGCGCGTGGACGATTTGGGCGCTGCGCCGCACCAAGCACCTGTGGCTGTGCATTCCGCTCAGCTTGCCGCTGGTGTGCGCCCTGTCGAACATGACCTGCTACTACTACTCGCTGTTCATCACGCTGTGCGCGCTGGTCCACGCCCGCAAGGCGCTCGGCCCGCCGATGCTGGTGACGGCCGGTGTCAGCGCGTTCATGCTCTGGCCGCCGCGTGGCTACTACTGGGTCGACGACCGCTTCGTGGCCCAGGCGTACTTGTTCATCGGCCTATCGCTGATGGGTCTCTGGATCTACTCGCGGCCGTTCTCGATGCTGCGCCTGAAGGCGTGGTGGGCGGGCAAGCCCGAGCCGCGACTGCCGCCGGCTCCCACGACCGCGCCGGCTTCGGCGGCGGCGCCGGGTCGGTAGGCCCGCTCGAATCGGGCGCGCCGGTGCGGGCGGCAAGCCGCTCAGCGGCCGAGCACGCGCCGGAGCCCGCCGACGGCCTCACGCAGGCCGTCGGGAAACGCACGCAAGCTGACGTCGAGGTGCTCCAGATCGGACTCGATGCCGGCGACGGTCAGCAGCGGCGCGAGCAGGGCGATCGCGCGAACGGCGCGCTGATTCTTGGCGATCTTGGGGTGGCGCATCAAATCGAGCACCACGCGATCGTCTTTGGCCTCGACGAGCAGCGCCGGCCGCTTCGGCATGTACGCGGCAAGGTTACCCGGCTTGCTCAGGTCGAGCGCCCCCGAGCGCAGCAGCGCCGCGATCGGTGACTCCGGCGCGTCATCGGCGACCTTCAGGGAGACGTTCGACAGGCGGATCTCGAAGCGGAGCTCTTCGGGGGTGATGCTGACGCGTTCGATGAAAATGGTCGCGTTGGCGCGCACGGGCGTGCCCATCAAGTCCACCGTCGCGCCGACGCGCAGACCGGGCGGCACCGCCTCGAGCACCACGTCTTTGGGCGCCTTCTTGCCGCCGGCCCGGCCCGCGAAGAAACGCAGCGCGTCGAGCGGCACGCCGAAGCGGAGCGCCAGCAGGTTGCGGAGCGCACGCAGCAGCTCTTCAGGGTGATCGCGCAGGTATTTCGACCCCGCTTCCAGGACGGCCTTCAGCTCTTGCATGGCCGCGCAGTAAGCCACAGCTCCTCGCCGGAATCACCAGTGGATGCTAGCTTTGGTAGGACATGCCGAAGTATCCGGTCGCGCCGGCAGACGTCCATTCGACCTTGAGTCGTCACCTGCTCGCGCTCGGGCACGGCTTCGTGCTGGACCTCGAGAAGAGCCACGGGCCCTTCGTCCACGACGCCAAGAGCGGACAAGAGTTTCTAGATTTTTCCAGCTTCTACGCCAGTAACCCGTTGGGGTTTGCCCCGGCCGCCCTGACCGAGCCCGGCTTCCAAGAACGCCTGCTGCGCGCCGCGACGCTCAAGGTCGCCAACCCCGATTTTTACACGACGTACTTCGCCGAGTTCGTGGAGACGTTGTCGCGGACAGCGGCGCCCCCCACCCACCCCCACTACTTCTTCGTCGAGGGCGGGTCGCTGGCGGTCGAAAACGCGATGAAGGTGGCGTTCGACTGGAAGGTGCGCCGAAATCAGCTCGATGGTCGCGAGGGCGAGCTCGGCAGTCAGGTGCTGCATTTCGAGCAGGCGTTTCACGGCCGCAGCGGCTATTCGCTCAGCGTCACCAACACCGATCCTGCCAAGACCTTACATTTTCCCAAGTTTCCGTGGCCGCGACTGCCAGCTCCGGTGATGCACTTCCCCCAAGACGACGCCGCCGTGAGCGACGTGCACGAGCTGGAACGGTTGACGCTCGCCAAAGCCGAGCGCGCGTTCGACCTCCACGGCCACGACATCGCCGCCATCTTGATCGAGCCGATTCAGGGCGAAGGCGGCGACAACCATTTTCGGCCTCAGTTCTTGCAAGCCCTGCGGCGGTTGGCCGACGAGCGCGGCGCGCTCTTGATTTTCGACGAGGTGCAGACGGGCGTCGGCCTCACCGGCAGCTGGTGGGCATGCCAGCAGCTGGACGTGATGCCCGACATCATCTGCTTCGCCAAGAAGCTGCAGGTCGGCGGCATCTTGGTCTCGACCCGAGTCGACGACGTCGACAGCGTGTTCAAAGTGCCGAGCCGCATCAGCAGCACCTGGGGCGGCTCGCTCGTCGACATGGTGCGCGCCACGCGCATTCTCGAGACGATCGAGGCCGAGCACCTGCTCGACAACGCGAGCGACCGCGGCCAGGAGCTGCAGCAAGGCCTGCGCGCGCTCTCCGACCGCTTTCCGACCCTGGTGCGCAACGCCCGCGGCCGGGGGCTGATGTGCGCGATCGACCTCCCGACGACCGAGCAGCGCGGGACGCTCATCAAGCGCGCCTTCGCCGAAAAGTTGCTGCTCTTGCCGTGTGGCCAGCACACGGTGCGGTTCCGTCCGTTCCTGAACCTGCAGAGCGAGCACCTTCAGGAGATGCTCACGCGCCTCACGCGCGCGCTCGAAGCGCTCTAGCTCTTCTTGCCCGGCAGCTCGGCGCTCTGCTCTGCCGGCGCCGCCCCGTCGATTTGTGACGCGCTCCGCGCCGATAAGTCGAGCCGCAGCCGATCGCTGACGGCGCTAGCCAGGCGCGACACGATGTCGGGCACGTCGTGCAGCAACGCGGACCAGCCCGCCTTCTCTTCGCCTTCGATGGTGAGCAAATGGGCGGTGCCGTCTTTCCCGATCGCGATCGCCGCTACCGGCTCGAGCTCGATGCCTCCGCCGACGGCTTGTCCCCCGGAATCGCCCCCGACCTTCGTGCCTCGGGCGCCGGCGCTGGCCGTCGCGGCGCCGAAGCCGATCTTCAAGCGGTGCACCGGGATGACCGTCGCGTCGCCCGCTTGCTGGGGGGCGCCGATGATCGTTTCGCTCTTCGAGATGCCTTGCACGCCTTGCAGCAGGCTCTCGACGACTTCGGCGATCTTGCTTTCGCTCATGGGCTTTTACCGTACCTCGCTCGGGCCGGGCGTCGCCAAGGCCGCTCGCGGCGCGCGCCGCGCCACCTTACTTACCACGTATGCCGCTAGGTCGAGCGCCATGAGCCACGGCCGGAGCGTCGCGCGCCCATCCACCACGATTTCCCAGCCGTCCTCGAAGTCCCAGCGCGGAGCTTGGCGGATCTCGATCGCCGGCGGCAGCACCGCTGACAGCATCGCCAGCGCCCCGACCAGGCGCCCGGTGAGCAGCGGGTCGCGAAACCCGTACTCCAGATCGACAACCAGGTAGCGGAGCCGCAGATGGCGGCGCTCCTCCAGCACCTTGAGGGCCAGGTCGAGCGGGTCGAGCCGCGCCCAGATGCGTTGGGAGGCGGCTTTGACGCGCCCCGGTACCCGCCGCGCGCGGGGGCGGCCCTGGCGCGGCTTCCAGGCCAGCTTGCGGCCGAATACCGAGATCGTGATCCGCGGCTCGACGGCGCGCGCCCAAACGAAGGCCACCGACATCGCGGCGAGTGACACGCCGCCGGCGACGGCCCAGCTGCCGTTGGCTTCACCGCGGGCGCGACCGCTGACGTCGAAGCGCAGCGGCCAGTAGCCGATCGCCATGCCCAGCAGCAGCGCGACGCTCAACGCCCCCAACCAGGGCAGAGCGGCGGATGCCCACGCCATGTGCGGAGCCGCTCAGCTCTTGCCGTCGCCCAGGCGCGGCGCGTCGGCGCCGGGGAGCGCGGGCGCCGGCTCGGACGGCGGCAGGATCTTCACGCCGCGGCGCACCACGGCTTGCTTGCCATTTTGCAGCGCCAGCATGTGGGGTACGCCATCTTCACCGACCACGACGAAGGCGCGCGGCTCGATCACGACCGCGCCGCCGGCGCCACCCGCCTGCGCTCCCGCGTCGCTGCTCTCTTCACCGCGCTTGGCCTTGCCGTCGAGGCTGCCCATCGCGGTGCCGAAGCCGACGCTGATTTTGGCCAGCGGCAACACCTTGGCCTTGCCTGCGTCGCGGACGCCACCGACCACCGCGTCGGCCTTGGCGACTTTGCCGAGCTCGTCGAGCAGCTCCTGCATGAGGTGCTTGAGATCCACGGCGCCAGGGAACCACGTGCGCGTGGCCCCGTCAAAGCGAGATCGAGTAGAGTCGCGGCGTGCGCAAAGCCAAGATAGCGGACCTCGACGTGGTGCTCACCGGCGGAATCGACCGTGAAGGCGGCGGCGATGGGCCGATGCTCGTGCTCTTGCACGGCTACGGGGCGCCGGGCGACGACCTCGTGCCACTAGGACGCCAGCTCGCGGTGCCGGCGGCGGTGCGCTTCGCGTTTCCGGCCGCGCCGCTGGTGTTGGAGATGGGCCTGCCGCCCGAGCACTCCGGCCGCGCCTGGTGGCCGATCGACATGCAGGAGCTGCAGCGGGCGGTGCTGCAGGGCGACACCGAAGGCTTGATGACGCGGACCCCGGCCGGGCTTGCGGAAGCGCGAGGCCAGGTGCTCGCCCTGCTCGATGCCCTCGAGCGCGACTACGCGGCGCCCCGTCGCAAGGTGGTGCTCGGTGGCTTCTCGCAGGGCGCGATGCTCGCGACCGACGTGACGCTGCGCGCCGAGGCTGCCCCCGCCGCGCTGGCCATCTTGAGCGGCAGCCTGATCGCCAAGCCCGAGTGGCTGCCCCTGATGAAGCAACGCGCGGGTCTGCCGGTGCTGCAGAGTCATGGTCGGGGCGACCCCGTCTTGAGCTACGCCGTCGCCGAAGCGCTGCGCGACGAGCTCGTCGCCGCCGGCGTCGCGCTCGAATTCGTCGCGTTCAACGGCGGCCACGGCATCCCGAACAGCGCCGTGGAGTCGCTGGCCCGCCTCGTGACGCGCGCTACAGCCTGACCACGGCCGCGCCCGAGAGCCGGGAGGCGCGCAGGTCGTCGAGGGCGCGCGGCAGGTCGCTGAGCGAGTACGCGGTCACCTCGCTGTGCACGTGCACCCGCGGCACGAGCTCCATGAACTCCACACCGTCGCGCCGCGTCAGGTTGGCGACGGACCGTAACGTGCGCTCGCCCCACAGCAGCTCGTACGGAAACGCGGGGATTTCGCTCATGTGAATGCCGGCACAGATCACGCTGCCGCCGGGTCCAACCGCTGCGAGCGCGCGCGGCACGAGCGCGCCGTTGGGCGCGAAAATCAGCGCCGCGTCGAGCACGACCGGGCTCGGCTCATCGGAAGGCCCCGCCCAATCGACGCCCATGCTGCGGGCGAACAGCAGCTGCTCGTCGTTGCCAGGACGCGTGAACGCGTACACCTCGCGGCCCTGGTGACGCGCCACTTGCGCGATCAAATGCGCGGCCGACCCAAAGCCGTACAGACCAACGCGTTGCGCGTCGCCAGCCATGCACAGGGCGCGGTAGCCGATCAGCCCCGCGCACAGCAGCGGCGCCGCCTGCAAATCGGAGTAAGAGCCAGGGAGCGGCAGCGCGAACTGGGGCGAGACAACCGCGTACTCGGCGTAGCCGCCGTTGCGCTGGTAGCCGGTAAATTCCGCCCGATCGCAGAGATTTTCGCGCCCCATTCGGCAAGGACGGCAATCGCCGCATGCCCAGCCGAGCCAGGGGACGCCTACTCGCTGCCCTTCCGCGAACCCTTCGACGAGCGGGCCGTGGCCGACGACGGTGCCGACGATCTGGTGCCCCATCACCAGCGGCAACCGCGGCGATGGCAGCTCGCCGTCCAAAATGTGCAGGTCCGTCCGGCATACACCGGTGCAGCGCACTCGGATGAGGAGCTCGTTCGGCCCCGGCTCGGGAACCGGAAGCCTTTGCTCGACGAGCGCACGAGACGCCCGCTCGAGCACCATTGCGCGCATGCTGGGTGCCAAGAGTCAGATCCCTCGCCGGCCGACAAAGGACGACCAGCAGAGGCGACGATACGCGCGGCTTTCCCCGAGGTCAATCAAAGCCGCACTGAAGCGCGGCTTCACACGCGAGCGAAGCTCGGCCTTTTTACGGGGCTTTCGGGGTCGCGGGGGCGAAGCTCTTTTCAACTCGCCGTCAGGATGCTACGCGCTACCGCCGCATTTTTTTGCGAGCGGCGCAAAATGTCAGAACCCGTCGAAGATCCCGAGCGTGACACCGTCGTGGCCGAGGAGCTTTCGTGTCTGGACCGCGTCCAAACACACCTGCGGGAGCGCAGCCAGCGCCCCTCCGACCGTCCCGGCTCCGCCGCGTCCGCCGACTACGAAGCGCGCCTGCTCGATCTGCGTGATCAGATCAGCAGCGCGCGGATGGAAGACGTGCCGCCGCTGGTCCAGGAAATGGAGCGCCTCCAAAGCCTGATGGTGCACCGCCGGGACACGACCGCCGTCACCGTCGATGCGCGCTCACCGTACTTCGGGCGCCTCGTGATCGAGGAGGGCACCAAGAAGCGCGAGGTGTTGATCGGTCGCGGCACCTACCTCGACACCAAGAGCGGCGTTCGCATCGTCGACTGGCGCGACGCCCCGATCAGTCGCCTCTACTACCGCTACGAAGAGGGTCAGGACTACGACGAGGTCTTCGGCGATCGCGAGGTTACGGGGCTGATCAAGACCCGGCGCAGCCTGAGCATCGTCGAGGCCGAGCTGCGTCGCATCACGTCGCCTCAGGGCACGTTCGTCCGCGGAAAAGACGGATTTCGCCGCGTCGAATCGGCATCTTTCAAGCTGACGGGCGGCGCCGGCACCGCGATTCGCGCCGAGCAGCACCACCGCCCCGGTAAGCTCGGCATCGGCAGCGACGGCGGCGACGACAAGCACCTGCGCGAGATCACGGCCCTGATCGATCCCCGGCAGTTCGATCTGATCACGCGCTCCGACGCGGGCTTGGTCGTGATCCAGGGCGGCGCCGGCAGCGGTAAGACGACGATCGGCTTGCATCGCCTCGCCTACCTCGCATTCCAGGACTCGCGGCGCTTCCGTCCCGACAAGCTGCTCGTGATCGTATTCAACGACGCGCTCGCCCGCTACGTGGCGCGCGTCTTGCCGGCCCTCGGTATCGAAGGCGTCGCGATCCGAACCTACGAAGACTGGGTGCGCCGCATCCGGCAGTCGCTCTACCCGCGGCTCCCGTCCAAATACCGCGACGACACGCCGAGCGTCGTCTCCCGCTTCAAGAAGCATCCGTTGCTGCTCCGGCTGTTCAACCAGCACGTCGAAAAGCTGGGGGAGCAGGTCACGGCGCGGGTCGCCCGCCTGACGAAAGACGGCGGCGAGCAGGGTGAGCGGCTGCGTGGCATCTGGACCAAGAGCGCGGAACGTCCCCTCGCTCACCGCCTTCATGGGCTGCTCAATCAGGTCGAGGGCGACGCCGCCCGCAGCCTGCCGACCGACGTGCGCGTCGGCATCGAGCGCACCTGCCGGGCGCTGCTGAAATCGACGCGCGACGTGGCGGCGTCGTGGGCCGAGATCTTGAGCGATCGAACCGCCCTCGCCGACGCTGTCGAGCGCTTTGCGCCGGGCAGCTTCTCGAGCGGCGAGCTCGACCGGGTCGTGGCGTGGTGCAGCGCGCGCAGCGCGGAAATCGTCGGCGAAATCGAGTCGAAACGAGAAGAAATCGCGGAGCGGCGCCTCGGTGACGCGGGCGACGAAGGCGCCGGAAAGCGCCCCAAGCGCGGCAAGGACGAGGACGAGGCGCCCCCCGACGACGATGACGATGACGAGATGCGGCGCGGCATCGACGGCATCGACATCGCCGAGACGGCGAAGCTCGATCCCGAGGACGACACCTTGCTGCTGCGGCTGCACCAGCGGCTGCGCGGGCCGCTCACGCGCGGCAAGCTGAGCAAAGACCCGATCGTCTACGAGCACATCTTGGTCGATGAAGCTCAAGACTTGAGCCCGGTGGAGCTGGCGGTCGTGCTCGACACCACCAGCCACGCCAAGAGCATCACCCTTTCGGGTGACGTTCAGCAACGACTCATGATGGACAACGGCTTTTCCGACTGGAAAACCGTGCTCGGCGAGCTGTCGCTCAGCCACGTCGAGGTCGAGCCGCTCAAGCTCAGCTACCGCTCCACCAAGCCGATCATCGACTTCTCGCGCGCGGTGCTGGGCCCGCTCGCCAGCGCCGACGCCCCCGTCGCGACCCGCGAAGGCGCGCCCGTCGATCTGTTCACCCACGGCCACACCGGCGACGCCGTCGCCACGCTGTCGGAGGCCCTGCGCGACCTGATGCAGAGCGAGCCGCAGGCGTCGGTGGCGGTGATCACGCGCTTCCCCGAGCAAGCGGACGTGTATTTCAGCGGCCTGCAGCGCGCCGAGGTGCCGTACCTACGCCGCGTCGCGGAGCAAGATTTCAGCTTCAAACCCGGCGTCGACGTGACCGACGTGCGCCAGGTCAAAGGCCTGGAGTTCGACTACGTGGTGATCGTCGAAGCGTCGGAGTCGTCGTACCCCGACGACGACGAGGCGCGTCACCTGCTGCACATCGCCGCCACGCGCGCCGCCCACCAACTCTGGCTGTTCGCCGTCGGCCGCATCAGCCCGCTCGTCCCGCAGGAGCTCAAAGACCGTAGTCTGTGAGCCCTCAAGCTCCGGCCGCCAGCCGGGGGTGGGCGACCGGAAGCGCGGGGCGGTCGAGGTGCGACTTGGAAAAAAGCATCTGCCGATCGACGCCGACGATGTCGCCCAGCTCGAGCGGGATCCACACGTTTTCGCCCTGGAGCGGCTCACTCGATACGATGAAATGGTTGACGACGCCGCTCGTGGACGGGGCCTCGCACGCCGGCGACAAGCTCGCGCAGTGCTCGCGATCGGAGCAGCGCGTCTTGTACGTGGAGAAATACAGCTCCTTGCCGCCGTGGGTGGCGACCAGGTTCTCGCCGTCGGTCGCCATCAGGGTGAGCAGGGCGCGCTCCACGCCGGGGCGTCCGTCGCATAGCTCGCGCACGCGCGTCACCGTCGTGCGCATCGCCGTCATGGCGTGAGCGAGCTCGGGACGGCGGCCGCCGACGGCGCGCGACAGCTCGCTCAGGAACACGAAAAAGACGACTTCGCTGTCGGTGTCGCCCATCACGAAGCGACGCAGGCGGGCGTCGACCAGGTCGAGCAAGGCGCTACGCAGCTCTTCGAAGCGCGGGATGTCGCCGTTGTGAGCGAACACCCAGCGGCCGTGCTGAAACGGGTGGCAATTGAAGACGGTCTTGTCACCCTGAGTCGCCTTGCGTACGTGCGCCAGCACCGTTTCCGATGCGACAACGCCGCTCAATCGATGAAAGAGCGCGTCGCCGAGGGCGGTGCTCGGGCTGCGCGTCACGTGGGGCGCACCATCGATATAGAAAGCGACGCCCCAGCCGTCCGGGTGCTGGTTACTCTGCACCCCGAGCGCGTTTTCGGCGGCGAGCAAGGAGCGGTGGACTTGACTGGGAATGACGCTGCGAAAACCGAAAAGCCGGCACATAAGCCGCCCAAGCATAGCGCGAGCCGCTCTGCCCTACACATTTCATGGATATTTCGCGCATTTTGCCCGATCCGTAACCTCTGGCGGGCGCACGGCGTAGGCAGCAGAGATCATGGACGAACAGCGCCGTCGCTTCATCCGACTCGCCGCCAGCGGCACCGCCATGGCCGTGCTCGGCGGCTACTACCTGATCTCCGACGACGCGACGCGCGTCGCCCAGGCCCAGACACGCGGCGACGGGCGCCCGCGCCTCCCCCCCGGACAGCGCGTGCTCAAGGCGCTCAAGCCAATGGGAGGCGAGCCCGGCGACCCGAGCCTGGAGCACTTTCAGCTGAAGGTGCACGGCGCGGTCGAGGCGCCGTTCACGCTGAGCTACGCGGAGCTGCTGTCGATGCCGCAAACCGCGCTGAGCGTGGACGTCCACTGCGTCACGGGCTGGAGCGTGATGGGCGCGAAGGTCAAAGGCGTGCTGCTGTCGGATCTGGCCGCGCGTGCGAAGCTGAAGCCGAGCGCGCGTCACGTCGTGTTCGAAGCGGCGCACGGCTACACTGCCAACGTGGCATTGCGCGAGGCGCTCGGACCGAAGGTGATGGTCGCGCGCGAGCTCGAAGGGGCGCCGCTGCCGCGGACTCACGGCGGTCCGCTGCGGGCGTTGGTGCCCGACTTGTACTTCTGGAAAAGCGCGAAATGGCTCACGGGCGTGCGCTTCGTGGCCCGCGACGAGCCGGGCTATTGGGAGACGCGCGGCTATCACAACCACGGCGACCCGTGGCGCGAGGAGCGCTATGGCTGATGGTATGTCCACGCCCGCGCCGCCTGACACGTCCGCTCGCCCCCGACGGCGCCTCGCTCTCCGGCCGTGGCTGCGCGCCGTCCACCGTGACGCCGGCTACCTCGGCGTCGGCTTGACGTTGGTCTATGCGCTATCCGGTCTGGCCGTGAACCACATCGCGGATTGGGATCCGAGCTTTCACGAGCTGGCCGCAACCCACCAGCTGCCTGCGCCCCTGCCCCGCGACCCCGACGCGGCCGGCAAGCGAGTGCTCGCGGCGCTGCAGATCCGCGAGCAGCCGCGAGAGATCTACGCCGCCGGTGACGACGCCGTCGAGCTCGTGTTCGACCGGCGCACGCTGCATGTCACGCCGTCCACGGGCAAGGTCGTCGAAGAGGGCCAGTCTCCGCGCTTCTTCTTGCGCGCCGCGAATTGGCTGCACCTCAATCGCGGCAAAAAAGCCTGGACCTATGTGGCGGACAGCTACGCGCTCATCCTCGTCTATCTCGCGATTTCCGGCCTGTTCATGATCCCGGGCCGTAAGGGGCTCAAGGGGCGCGGCGCGCTCTTGGCGCTGCTCGGCGCCGCCGTTCCGATCGGCTACGTCGTGCTGTCGGGAGGCCCCGAAGCGAAGAGTGGCGCGTCAGCTCCGCCTAACGACGCAATAGCGCCGCCAGGGCGCTGACCTGCGGGTCCTCTACTCCCAGCTCGCGTAGCGCTCGTTCCAGCTGAAACACGTAGTCGGCGTTGCTTCCGCTCGGCCCCGCCGCACTTCGCACGTGCTCCGCGAGTTGCTCGAGCGGTAGCTGTCCGACGTCGTGCTCGTTCCCCGGCGGCGCGATCCAGGTCACGGCGTGAGCTTTTGAGTGATCGGTAACGACTTCGAGCGACATGCGCTCGTAGCCAGCGCGCTCACGGTAGTCGAGCTCTTGCAGCAGTCTTTCGGCGGGTGCGTCCACGTAGTAGACCGCCCCCACCGTGCTCGCGCCTCGCGCGCGGGTGAGCGTGAGCACGCGCCCCGGTCGCTGCGGTGTACCGCGATGATCGGGCGAAGCTTGGCTGAAGGTGCGCATTAGGCCGTGCACAATCGCGCGTTGTCGCGAAAAGAAGGCAAATCCTGGGCGAAACAGCAGCGAGCCGTAAGCAAAGATTGCCAGTCGATTCGTGCTATTCGGCGTCTTCCATGCTCGCCCTCTAACCCAATTGGTAAGGCTTCTTCCACGTTTGCGGGCGCGCCGTGCAGCGCCTCGTGAGCGTCTACCGGCGCGGCAAAAATCCGAAAAATGCGCGCGCTACGTAGGTGGTTCGTCACCAGAGCTGAGCTTTCTGGAAGCCGCCTGGAACTGTTTCCACATTTGTCTTTCGAGGTATCCTCAAACCTGCTACGTACGGCGCGTCGGCATCGCGACACCGGTAGTTCATCGTAGCTACCTTCGATTTATGCCGTCCTGCTTGAGGAAACGAGATGAAAATCCGCACCATTTTACCGATCGTGAGCAGCTTGTCGGTCTTCGCGGTCCCGGTCCTGGCGCAAGACGCGCCCGCTGACGACAAGAAGGCCGATCAGGCCAGCGAGCCGACCAAGCCTCCCGAGGCGACAAAGACCGCTGAAGGAGCCGGGGCACCTGCTCCCGAGACGACGGTCAAGACCGAAGCGACCGCGACCGTCGATATGGGCGCGGGCGACGCCAAGCCGGAGCCGAAGCGGGTCAGCCTGGCGGCGCCGGTGACGACCAAGGGCGGCGCCGAGTCGGATGCCTCCGCCAAAGAGTGGAAGACGGACTTCCACGGCTACATCCGCGTGCCGTTCCGGGTGGGCATGGGCGTGCGGCCCTCCCCCAAAGCGACAACTACCGATCAGAGCGAGGCCGACTTCTCGACGCTCGCGAACGGCCAGAGCAAAACGACCCTCCACGCCCCGATCATCCCCGACGGGCAGTACCTGAGCTGGCAGTCCACGTCGCACAACCGCAGCGATTGGGCGGAGTTGTTCTTCGGGATCGGCAACGCCTGGGCCAAGGCCACCGTCGGCATCCAGGGCTACAACTTCACCGACGCCAGCTACACCGACCCGATGACTCAGTACGGCATCGGGCAAGCGTTCGTCACGCTGACGCCGGACCTCGGCTACGAAAACATGCGCTTGAGCCTCAAGGTCGGCGCGTATCAAGACAAGTACGGCGCCGCCGGCAAGTACGACGCAGGTGAGTACGACACCTACCTATTCGGTCGCACCCACGTGATCGGCGAGACGCTGCGCGCTGAGTACGACCTCTCGCCGAGCTGGGTCCTCTGGCTCGAAGAGGGCGTCGGCGGCAAGCGCCCCGACCCCAAGAGCTTCAACAACTCGCGCTTCACGATGCTGGCCCACGGCCACGCCGGTTTGACCAGCGGCCGCGATCTGCAGTTCAGCGCGCACATGCTGTACAGCTGGGCTCAAGAAGAAGACCGGCCGTACGACATCAGCAAAGAGAACACGACCTACGCCGACTCGATCGTCAACGCGCCCGACGGCAACCTCTGGTCGACGGGCGTGGACGCGCGCGTCGACTTGGGCGCTTGGGGTTACTTCTACGGCGGCTATTCGCACGTCGGCGCCAAGAACGCGCTCGTCGTCGGTCGCGCCCTCGAAGTGATTCACGCGTCGGGCGGTGGCGAATACCAGCTCGGTATCGTCGGCAACTACTTCGGCCCCGCGTGCCGGGCGGCGCTTACGGCGGGTATGCCCCGCACGGGAGCGCTCGCCGGTCCGGGCGACGTACCTTTCCCCCAGGGCTGCAGCGCCGGCACCGGTAGCGTCGACACCCTGCTCGCTCAATACGAGTTTTCGCTCACCAACTTCTTGCAGATGCGCGAAGAAGGCGGACAGCGCTTCTGGGGCGAAGGCTCCGACCTCAAGCTTGCGCTCTACGGCATGCTCAACAAGGTGAAGAGCGATTACCGCCCGACCGATCCCAAGATCTGGGGCCCGACCGACGGCATCACCAAGCTGAAGTACGGCGCCGATCTGCAGTGGCACGCCACGCCGTCGGTCACGGCCGCGCTGCGCTTCGACCGCCTGCAGCCGAACAGCAAGGTCCCCGAGCAGTCGTTCGCAATCCTGTCGCCCCGTATCGTGTTCACGTCGAACTGGGTCACGCGCGAGCAGCACACGTTCCAGTACTCGCGCTATCTGTATAACCAGCGTGAGTGCGCGCCGGGCGTGTCCTCGCCGGCCGACTTCGCGCGCAATCGCAGCAGCGGCTCGGCGCTGTGCGTTCAGCCGCCCTCGGCCGCCGTTCCGCCAGACGGCTTCGGCATCACGTCCGAAAACCAAGACGTCAATCTACGCAGCGCCCCCACTTTGCGTCCAGACGTGAACGTGTTCAAGATCGAAGCCACCTTCTGGTGGTGAGCCTCCAGACGACCCTGAAAGGTCGTTGACCTTGCCCTCGACGGGCGTCGCCTCGACGGTGACGCCCGTCGGTCATTTTGTGCTCGCGACAACGGGCCTCTGCGTCACCACTTGGTAAGTCTGCTTTTCTTTTTCGAGTCACGCTCGCGAGGCGCGCGCGCACCCGGAACCGATTCCAGAGCCCATCATCTCGAAGCGCTGTGTGGCGCGCGCGCGGAGCCGAGTCGAGCGCAGAGCCGCGCCCTATCCTACATCTCGCCGCGCTTCCGCCAATTGACGCCTCGCCAACTCGGAGGGCTCTGCTACCTTCGGGAGTAATGAAGGCCTTAGTGTGGTCATCTATCTTGGCTGGCCTCGTGGGTGTCAGCGTGGCGGGCTGTAGCGCTCAAAACGGCCCCCGGCGCGTGTCGGGCACGGGCGGCAGCGGTAACTCCAGCGTCGGCAGTGGTGGCAGCATCGACTTGGGAGGTCGCCCCTCGACGACGACCGGCGGCACCGGGTCCGGGATCGGCACGCTCGGCGGCGGCGACGCCGTCGCTGGCGGCGGCACCGGCGGCGGCTGTCAAACCGGCGGCGCGGATTTCGTGCCCAAAGTCCCGACCGTCATGTTGCTCGTCGACCGCTCGGGCACCATGTTCGATCAGCAGGGCAACCCCTGGAACACGCTGCGCGACGGCGTGCTGCCCGTCGTCAAAGACTTGAACGAGCAGGTGCGCTTCGGCTTCATCTCGATCACGGGCGAGCAGCAAGCCGGCATGTGCCCGCTGCTCGACGAGGTGCCGCCCGCCGACAAGAACTACGAAGCCGTCGCCGCCAAGTACATGTCGCTCACGCGGCCGACCAAGGGCGAATCACCGGGCATGCTCGGCCTGAAGCAGGCTTACGACGTGCTGGCGGCCGACATGACGCCCGGCGACAAGTACATCCTGTTCGTGACCGACGGCGAACAAGACTACTGCGGCGACGGTAATCACCTGTGCCCGACCGACTCGGTCGTGTACTGGCTGCAAAAGCTCAAGGCGCTCAACGTCACGACGATGGTGTTCGGCTTGCCGCTCTCGCAGTCCGGCGATCAGCTGAGCTACGGAGCCATTCTCCAAGCGTTCGCCAACGCCGGCGCCGGTCAGCCCGTCACCCCCGTGCTCGACAACACCTCGCAGACCGCGACCGCCATCTGGGACCAGTGCAACCCCGGCGGCGACATGAACGCCGCCGGCTGGAAGGCGGAGTTTACGGCCGCCGCCAAGGTCGACGACAAGGCGACGGTCGATATCGACGAGAGCAAGACGCTCGGCAACTACTCGGCCACCAGCGGCACCGCCAAGGTCTTCAAGCCCGATCCCACCGATCAGACGGCGCTCGCCGAGCAGTTTCGGCAAGTGCTGGCCGGCGTGAAGAGCTGCAGCTTCGATATCGGCGGCGACATCCAGGTCGTCCAGGAGCTGCTCGGCGAAGCCCACGTGTATATCGAAGGCGTCGAGGTTCCGCTCGATTTGACCGCTACCAACGGCTGGCACATGCCGACCGAAACTCAGATCGAGCTCGTCGGTGACGCGTGCACCAACTGGCGCATGCCGGAACAGAACAAGATCACTTGGGACTTTCCGTGCGAGATCTTGATCCCGGTGGTGGTGAAGTAACGGCGTTCGACGCGCGCGCGCCTCGACACGACGGAAGCGCGCCGCATCGGCGCGTCGCCGGCCCCCTGGTGCGTGCCGCCTCGGGCGCCCGGAGTCACCGATTGACGCGACGGTAGCTTCTGCGATTCAGGCTGCGCCGTGGCAGCCAAGGCGTACGGAGCGCTTCAACGAAAAAAGGCGCGAGGATTGCGTCCTCGCGCCTTCGGGCGATGCCGTTAGCGCTTCAGCTCAGGCTTCGCACTCGACGTTCACGACCGCGCCAGCGGCGGCGTACGGCACGAGGTTGCCGCTGATCGCCTTGCCGTCGACGGTGAGCTTCACGTCGCCGTTGCCGCGTACGTTCTTGACCTTGATGTTGTAGGTGGCGCCGCGGCACTTGCGCGTCACGGTAAACTCGGGAATTTCCGTGCCGATGCACGGCTTGACGGACAGCCCTTCGAACTCCGGTCGCACCCCAAGCAGGTACTGCGAAGCGGCCACGAAGTTCCACGCCGCCGTACCGGTGAGCCACGAGTTCTTGGCCTCGCCGTGGTTGACGGCGTCTTTGCCGGCTATCATCTGTGAGTAGACGTACGGCTCGGTGCGGTGAATCTCGCTGATCTCCTCGAGATAGGCGGGGGCGATCTTCTTGTAGTACTCGAAGGCGCGGTCGCCGCGGCCGATGACGGTCTCGGCGATCATGATCCACGGGTTGTTGTGGCAGAAGATGCCGGCGTTCTCTTTGTAACCCGGGGGGTAAGAAGAGATCTCGCCGAGCTCGACGTGGTACTCGGCGTATGGCGGGTTGTTGAGCACGATGCCGTAACGGGTGTCGAGCCGCTCCTTGACGGCGTCGAGCGCCTGCTTGGCCTGCCCGGTCTCGACCCCGATGCCGCCCATCACGCAGAAGCCTTGGGGCTCGATCAAGATCTGGGCGTCGCCGGGCGGGCACTCGCGGCTGCCTACCTTCTTGCCGAAGAAGTCGTAGGCGCGCAGGAACCACTCGCCGTCCCAGCCGTCGCGCAGGACTGTCTCTTCCATCTTCTTCACTTCGCCGAGGGCGCGCTTGGCCTCGTCGGCCTGGCCCTTCTTTTGGCAGAGCGCGGCGTACTCGGGGCCGATGTGCACGAACATGCCGGCGATGAACACGCTCTCGGCGGTGCGGCCGACGCGGTTGCCGGTCGTTTGGTAGGATTCGTCCGGCGTCTCGGAGAAGCAGTTCAGGTTCAGGCAGTCGTTCCAGTCGGCGCGACCGATCAGCGGCAGCCCGTGGGGGCCGAGGTTGTTCAGGACGTGGTCGAACGAGCGCTTGCAGTGCTCGAGCAGCGTGGCCTTGTTGTTCTCGTCGTTGTCGAACGGCACCTGCTCGTCGAGGATGCCCCAGTCGCCCGTCTCTTTGATGTAGCCGGCGACGCCCAAGATCAGCCACAGCGGGTCGTCGTTGAAGCCGCTGCCGATGTCGTTGTTGCCGCGCTTCGTGAGCGGCTGATATTGGTGATAAGCGCTGCCGTCGGCGAACTGGGTCGAGGCGATGTCGATGATTCGCTCGCGAGCGCGCTCCGGCACGAGGTGCACGAAGCCCAGCAAATCCTGGTTCGAGTCACGGAAGCCCATGCCGCGTCCGATGCCCGACTCGAAGTACGAGGCGCTGCGCGACATGTTGAAGGTGACCATGCACTGGTACGGATTCCAGATGTTCACCATCCGGTTGAGCTTCTCGTCTTTCGACGAGAGCGCGTACAAGCCGAGCAAGCCGTTCCAGTGCTCGCGGAGCTTGGCGAGCGCGGCCGTTACCTGCGCCGGCGTCGAGAACGCCTCGATCAGCTTCTTGGCGGGTTGCTTGTTGATGACGCCCGGCTTTTCCCACTTTTGATCGCGAGGCACCTCGACGTAGCCGAGCGTGAACACGAACGTCTTGGTTTCGCCCGGAGCGAGCTCGACGACCAGGCAGTGCGAGGCGATCGGCGACCAGCCGCTGGCGACCGAGTTCTTCGACTCGCCCGCCGCCACGACGTCCGGCTCGCCGAAGCCGTTGTAGAGCCCGAAGAAGGTCTCGCGATCGGTGTCGAAGCCCGCGATCGGCGCGTTCACGTGGTAGAGCGCGTAGTGGTCGCGGCGCTCGCGGTATTCGGTCTTGTGGTAGAGCGTGCTGCCGTCGATCTCGACCTCGCCGGTGCTGAAATTGCGCTGGAAATTCGCGCTGTCGTCTTGCGCGTTCCACAGGCACCACTCCGCGAAAGAGAACAGCTTGAAGCTCTTCTTGGCGCTGGACTCGTTGGTCAGCGTCACCTGATGCACCTCGGCGGTGTGACCGAGCGGCACGAAGAACAACAGCTCCGCCTTGAGGCCGCCACGCTTGCCGGTGATCTTCGAGTAGCCGAGGCCATGACGGCACTCGAACGACTCCAGCTCGCGCTTGACCGGCATGTAGCTGGGGCTCCAGTAGTCTTTGCCCTCGCTGATGTAGAAGTAACGACCCCCGGAGTCGGTGGGGACGTTGTTGTAGCGATAGCGCGTCAGGCGGCGCAGCTTCGCGTCACGAAAGAAGCAGTACCCACCGGCCTGGTGCGACACCAGGCCGAAGAAGCTCTCGCTGCCGAGGTAGTTGATCCACGGATACGGCGTCTTGGGCGTCGTGATGACGTACTCGCGGTTTTGATCGTCGAAATGTCCGAACTTCATGGGCCTTCTCTTCTTTCCGTCACTAGGGTGCGTGCGCCTTCTCGTCTAGCCAGGCGCTCACCCAAGCCAGCGGGGCGTTCCAATTGATGGTGATTTCGTTCACCGAATACGCCTCGATGTGATCGACGAAGCACTTTTCGGGCGCGCAGCCTTTGAGACCGGCGGCTTTGGCGTACGGGTCGTCGATGCTCGAGTTCGGGCCGCCGCTCAGCGCACCCGGCGGCGGGCTCGGATACTTGGCGTCGGCTTGCTGAGCCCAAAACCGGTGGTGGGGGTGCTCGAGCGGCCGATCACCGTAGCCGGTGACGTACGACTGCCCGAGCGGATTTTGCCCGAGCAGGTAGCCGATTCCGGTCGCCACGCCATTCAGGTATTGGGGCTGCTTGCTGAAGTCGTAGGCCAGCCCGAGCACGATCAGGTTGTTGATCACGAACGAGTTCGAGCCCCACACGTAGCGGTTTCCGGCGGCGGGCGCGAGCGGCAGCCGATAGCCCTGCCCCGCGATGAGCCGGAGGTATTCGTCGGCGCCGGCCTGGATCAGCTTGCGGGCGTGAGCCTGGAGCGCGGCGTCGACGCCGGGTGCGACGCCGAGCGAGAGCAAGCCGAGCGCGTCGGTGTCGGCCCAGTTCATGCTGGAGGTGTGGCCGCCCGCTTCCAAGCGTAGCTGGCGATGGTGCGGAGAAGACTCGATGAGGCGCCGGTACTCGGGCTTGCCCGTCGAGATGTAGAGCTCGGCCGCGGCCCAGTAGAAATCGTCGTCGACCTTATCGTCTTCGTAGGCTCCGCCGCCATCACCCGATTTGGCGGCGAAGAGCCGGGGATTGGCGCGAGCCGCGGTGAAGGCCTGCTCCGCCGCCTTCAAGCAACGCGCCGCGAAAGCGGGCTCGAGCGGCTGCCACAGCCGGACCGCTTGCGCCGCCGTGGCGGCCAGGTTCAGCGTGGCGGCGGTGCTGGGCTTGAACAGCACGCGCGGTTGCTTGTCCTCGTGAGGCGCGGTGCCGAGCGCAGTCCAGCTCACGTCGTGCATCTTGTGATGGACCATGCCCGCCAGCTTCTGCCCGGGCGGCACCTGCATCTTGAGCAGAAACTCGAGCTCGTAGCGCGCTTCGTCGAGCAAGTCGGGTACGCGGTTGCCGTGCTCCGGCACGCGCAGCTTGCCGTCTCCGAAGTCGGCGACGCTCGTGCCGAGGGCCTTGGCACGCTCGTACTGGTTTTGCAGCGTCCACACCGAAATGCCGCCGTTGACGACGTATTTTCCGTGATCGCCGGCGTCGTACCAACCGCCCGACACGTCGAGCGCGTACTCGCAGCCCGCGTCTTTCGCGCACTTTACTTTCGTGTCCGACAAGTGGCCGGCAGGCCGCGCCAGCGACGGATTTTGCACGAGGTCGGCGCGGATCGGGATCCCGCTGCGGTTTTGGTAAAAATACGACAGCGCGTCGTACTTGAGCTGGGTGTAAAGCCCGCTGTCGATATCGAACGGGTAGCTCTCGTCGGCGCCGACCTTGAGCCGAAAGTCGCGGCCGACGGTCTCGAAGGAGCTGAAATCGATCAGCTGCACCTGGTCGCCCGAAGCAACATCGGCACCGAACGGCGTGGTCTTGCCCTGAGCCACCGGTTTGCCGACCGCGTCGACGAGCTCCCAGTCGAGGGCGGCGCTGGCGCTGCTCTTGACTGTCGCGAGCTTGGCGGCGCGCGGCAGGTAGCCCAGCTGGTTGACCAAAACGTTCGGAATTTTGGCGGCAGCGCGGGATGGCGGCGGGGTGAACTCCGGGTCGTCGAGCCGCACGTCGTCGATGCAGACCTCGAACGGCAGCGCCGCTCGCGCCAGCCCGCCGCCGAGGTGAAACGCCAGCTCGGCGGTGGCGTCGTCGGCCTGCTTCATCGTGAAGCTGTCGCGGTAGAGCTTCGGCTCCGGACCAAGCTCGATGTTGGCGCTCCAGTACTCGGCGTACGGCGGCCCGCTCATGCCGACCTTGGGGCGAGCCTTCGTGTCGGAGCTGGCCCAGGCTTTGAATTGCAGGGCGTAGGTGTGGCCCTGCTGAATCACCATCTCCCGATGGCGAAACTGCGCGTCCCAATTGTTCGCGCCCTGGTTCGTGACTTTGACGCACAAGGCGCCCTGCTTGACCTCGGCATCGCCGCTGGCAGGAGCCGTGAACGACGTAGTCCAAGGCACGCTCACGCCGTCGTCGAACGTGCTGGCCTTGAGCAGATTGCCGCCAGCTGTCGCGCTGGCGCTCGAGGTCTCGGAAGCGTCACCGTGGGTGACGGGCACGGCGCCGCGCGGCGCGCACGCCACCGCGCACGCCGCGCTCGCTAGCCAGACCTCGAGGCGCCACATGCCTCTCAGTTTCCGCAGCCGGTGAACTCGATCTCGTCGAGCCACATGTCGAAGGGCTGACCGGCCTGGTTGAACTGAAACTGCACGCCGTACAGCGTCTTCGGGTCGATGCCGTCCGCGTGGGGGGAGCCCCAGGTCGGGTCCTGCTTCATCGAGGTGAACGGGATCGTGTACTGCGTCCACTCGTCGTTCAGCGTGATGTCCATGCCGAAGTCGTTGAAGCACTCTTTGCAGATGTGCCCGTCCGGATCGGTCGACTTGTCCGGAACCTTGAGCTTCACCTTCGAGGCGCTGCCTGGGCCCTTCTTCGCCCAGAACGTGATGCCCTTGTACTTGCTCGCGTCGTACTGACCCTTCGGATCGACGAAGTTGAAGCCCATGCCCACGTAGACGGTGGTCGCGTTGGCGACGGTGCCGCTCATGTGCGCCGCATACTTCGTACCGTTCGCGCCGCCCGGGCTCATCGTGAACGTGCCGCCGTTCTTGCCCGCTTCGGGCACGACGGTCGAGCCGCTGTCATCCACGAAGGTGTACCAGTAGCCGCCGCGACCCTGAATGTCGGCGACCTGGTTGCTGTTGTTCTCGCCGTCGGCGATCAGGCCGACGTCTTTCGGGCAGGCGCGACCCTCGGGCGAGTTCTTGACGTCGGCGCCGGTGATGGCGACGCGCTTCTTGCAGCCACCGAGGCCTACGGACAGGCCCAAGACAAGGGCGAGAGCGAACGTGACGTTGATGCGCATTTTAGTCAGTCTCCGTGGTTAAACTGGGCGAGACTTAGCCCTTCGGTCGGCCATAGTCACGCAATTTTGGGGAACCGGTTCCAGATCCTAGCAAAGGATCCGGGAGCTCCGTTTGGCGGGCACGCGCACGATCACCGCAAGTTTCTGGATAAACGGTGCTTACCTCGCGCAAAGCGGCGAAAATTCCGCCTTTGCTACCGCGTCGTCCCCGCGTGCTCACAAAAGCAGCGAAGGCCGCCGAATCGAATTCGACAGCCTTCGCGCGTCCTTGCGATCGCCGATGACGTCAGCCGCCGGAGCCGCCGGAGCCTGCCGTCGCGGCGCCGCCGGTGCCCGCGCCGCCGGTGCCTGCCGTCGCGGCGCCGCCGGTCCCGCCGCTCTCACCGCCGGAGCCACCGCTGGCCGCGCCCGCGGTGCCGCTGGCTGCGCCCGCGGTGCCGCTGGCTGCGCCCGCCGTGCCGCTGGCTGCGCCCGCCGTGCCGCTGGCTGCGCCCGCGGTGCCGCTCGCTCCCGCCGTGCCACCCGTGGGGGCAGCGCCCGTGGTCAGCGCGCGTACATCGCTAACGCAGTAGTCGAACGGGATCGTTGCCCCGCCCTTCGTTACGACCTGCCAAGCGATCTTCACCAAACCGCTCTTCACGGTTTCCGCGCTCGTGCCCGCTTTCTTGGTGTGGTTCCAGCACTCGGTCTCGAGCTCACTGAACAGGACGGTGTTCGTACCCGATGAGATCGTTTTCCACGTGCAGTATTCCTTGACCGGGTTAGCCGCGTCTTCAACCTTGAAACGAAGGCTAGTCGGCACGACCGCGCCCGTAATCGTGAACGAAAAGCCCTTCAGTGAGGAAGCGTCGAACGGCAGCGGCATCTCCACGCCCTTGCCCGTCGCCTCGTCCTTTGGCTGGTTCAAGTTGAGCCCGATCGCAGCGCCCCAGTACGTGCCGTAGCAGTCGGTGGCCGGCGCGACGGGAGTACAGCCCATGATGACCTCGGCCGCGGTGCCCTTGATGCAGGCATTGGCGCCGGTGAAGTCCTCGGTCATTCCCATCTTGGACGTCTCGTCGCCGTAGGAGAACATCGCGCCTTGAATGCCCAGCGCGTTGCTCATGACATCCACCCAGCCGTCGGCGGGGGTAATCGCCACGCCGTCGGCGGAGGAGCCGCCGCCACTGCCTCCCGTCGTACCGGTGCCGGCCGTAGTCGCTCCGGCCGTGCCCACCGCGATCTTTCCGCCCGTGCCAGCGTCTTCGGTCGAAGCCGGGTCACAACCAACGGCCAATCCGAGAACCGAAACACCTAAGAGCAATGCAAGTGCGGACTTCATGCGTGGAGCATAGCTTCCGACACCACGCCTTTCAAGTCGAGAAATGGCTCACTACGCGGGCAAGTCGCGATCTGGTACCGGTTCCGCAAAATCCACATAGGGCGGCGTTTTAGTGATCGCGCAGACGCTCCGCGTACATGCTGACGGTGAAGAGTCATGGCCTCGCGCAGCCCGATCTCGTTCGTCGCAGGGTGTTCGCGACGCGCGCTGCAGGTTCCTTGCACGTGACCCGCCAAGCCCCGCGGGCGCTCCGCTGAGCGCGCTATTTTACGTCGACGTAGAAGTCTTCCGTCGACAGGTCCGTGATCGGGCCGCTCCAGATCTCGAACCCGATCGCGACGGCCATGATGTCGGCGCCGGGCAGCGTGAACTGGCGGCTCATGGCGTCCTTGTAGACATCGAGCACGTCGTACTCCAGCTCAGGCAGGTCCTGGCCTTCCGCCCTCACGTAGTTCACGATTGGGAGGCCGTTGACGTTGCCCGTCCAGATGTTCCAGCTGCCGGGCAAGCCGGCGACCGTCGCTCCAGTAAGCGTCGGGCGCCCCGCCGGTTGCTGGCCGGGTGGATCGCGCAGCCACACCATCAGGTATGACGACAGCTTGCCGCTGTTGCCGAGCCAGATATCCCAGGCGGCGTTGTATTGACCGGAGTTTCCGTTCGCCTTCCAGCGCCACCCCGTTTTCAGTTGCTGCAAGGCGCTCACGGCTTTGGGCAGCCCACACATGCCTTCAGACTGCTTCTGCGAATACAAGCCGCAGAACATGCTCGGGTAGCCGGCTGGGGCGTAGTTCATCCCCGGGCTGCCGCTGAGCGACAGCACCTTGAAGGAAGTGCCAAACCAGGAGATCTCGTGGCTTTGCCACTTGTCGCCCCAGCCGTTGGCGATGAACTTGTAGCCGACGCCATTGCGCGATGTGTCAGATTCGGCGTAACGCTCGGTGGACTTGTTCATGCCTTCGTACATCACGGTGCCGAAGGTGCCCGAGGGCGTGTTGCCAGTGCCCGCGCCGCTCGTGCCGGCCGAGCCACCCGTGCTCGAAGTGCCGCCCGTACCGCTCGAGCCACCAGTACCCACCATGCTGACGGTCGGAACAGGGCAATCGTTCGGGCGCGCGCCGGGCGTTTTTGCGCTCGAAATGAAGTCGGCGCGGCCGTCGCCGTTGGCGTCGGCGGATTCGTAGATGTCGTCACAATCGGTGTCGAGAGCGAGCTGGTCGACCTTGCCGTCGCCGTCGGAGTCGATGCCCGGGCCATCGGCCACGCCGTCGTGGTTGATGTCGATGGTGTCGGCGAAGCCGTCGCCGTTGGCGTCGACGAAGGCGCCCAGCTCATCGGGCACGCCGTCGCCATTGGCGTCGAAACTGCCGGGTTTTTCGCTCGAGCCGCCGCACGCGGAAGCGAGCGACAGGGCGAATATGGAAGACAACACAAGAGGCCGCGGCCAAAGCGCCATGCGCTCAAACGTACACCAAGCCTGAGAACGGTTCCAGTCGCGGACCTCCGAATGTCAGCGGCACCACCCTGAAAGGTGCGTGAAAACGCGACTGTTGAGCAGAAAATCCTACGATCCGAGACAATTGGATCCTGCCGCGCGCGAGCCCGCTCACGTCGTCTTCGGCGTACGAGCTCGGGGATGGGTCTTTACAATCTACCCCATAAACATGCTGTTTTGTTGCGATGCGTCGGCGCGAGCCGAATGCGAAACCGGTTCCAGTTTTTCACGTGCAAAGCCGACACCGTCGAGTAAGATAGCTGCCTACGGCAGTCGCGCCGTTTGCGTCGGTGCCCGACACGCTGACTGCCTCGGCAAGGTTGTATGGAAAGGTCTGCATCGATGAACGCCTCGAGCTCGAAGTGGTTGGCCCTTGGTCTGGGTGTCATGGGCGTTCTCGCCTGCAGCGCCGAGGCGTCCGAGCCGGCGACCAAGCCCGGCAACGGCGCCGCGGGTACCGGCAACGCCGCTAGCACGGGCGGCACCGCCAACGGCACCGCTGGCGGTGCCTCCATCGCCGGCACGACGACCACCGGCACCGGCGGCACGGCCACCACCGGCACCGCTGGCACGGCCACCACCGGCACGGCCGGCACGGCCACCACCGGCACGGCCGGCACGGCCACCACCGGCACCGGCGGCATGGACGGCGGGGCGCTCGCCGCCTGCCCGAGCCCACCCGCCGCCGGCACGATCGCCGATCTGCTGATCGACGACCTCGAAGACGGCGACAACGGCCTGAGCAAGGTCGGCAGCCGCACCGGCTTTTGGTACACGTACATGGACGCGATCGGCACCACCATCGTGCCCGCGCCAGACAAGGCTGGCACGATGCCGCTCAAGCCAGGCGCGACGAACTGTCATGGCGCCAGCAAGGGCTGCATCATCATCACGGGTACGACGGCGCCGAACGACACGACCGTCGTAGGCATGGAAAAGTACGGCTACGCGGGAGTCGGCTTCGACTTCAGCAACGCGATGAAGACGTGCATCTACAACGCGTCGGCCTATTCAGGCATCAAGTTTTGGGCCCGCGGTGACGTCGCGGTCACGATCAAGCTGGGCACGACCGCTACCGTCGCCACCGCCGACGGCGGCACCTGCACGACGGGCTGCACGGACGGCTTCAGCCCCACCGGCGCCGACGTGCTGCTCGACACCGAATGGACCCAGATTGACCTGCCCTTCGCGACCGCGATGCAGGCCGGTTGGGGCACGCCCGCCACCCTCGACAAGACGATGGTCATGGGCATGCAGATTCAGATCCCCCCCGGTCAAACCTTCAACGTCGCGCTCGACGACTTCACGTTTTACTGACCGGCGTGTGACGCGCTGCGGAGCCCGAGTAACGCTCGAGGCTCCGCGCGCGATTTGATAGCGACTACGAAGTGTCGCTGTTCGGAGCGTCAATCGATGTTAGTCACTGACATTGGTCACAGCCCGTAAGCGTAACCTACGTTCAGCGCGCCACCAATCGCGGTGGCGCCCAGCATCTGCAGCACGCGCAGCTCTAGGAACAGCTGGTGTTGCTTGCTGAAGCCGTAAGCGAGCCCGGCGTGCAAACCGGCGATCGTGTTGCCCGTCTTGCGCCAGGCGTCGAGCTTGCCCTTGGCGCCGGTGTTGTTGCCGTTGGCATCGGCGGCGAAGTATTCGACGGTGACGTGGGCGTCGACCTCACCTACCCCGAACGCGGCGCCGGCGTAGCCCCGCAGGCCGTCGCTCGCGAACGGGGCTCTGCCGAACCAGTAGCTGGCGCGTAGCTCCGCGTGGAGCGGCAAGAACGCGGTGCCGCTGCCGGTGGTAGCTTTGGGGCTTCCGCCGAAAGCGAAGCCGAGCTTGGCGCCGAGAGTGATATTTTCGCCGAGCACGCGGTCGTAGCCAATCAGCACACGCTTGGTGCCAAAGCCGATACCGCCTTTGAGCTGGTTGCCAGCGCCGCGATAAACCGGATCTTCGTTGGATTTGCCCTGCAAGAAGCATTGATATTGGGCGGCGCCAGTGCAGACACCGGTGGTGTCTTGAAACGACAGGATATCTTGTTGGAAGGCGGCTGATATCCAGTTGCGCGGCGCGTCGGAGTCGCCTGCCTCGTTGCGAGCCGGCGGCCCGTCGTCGTCGTCAGCGGTGGCTTTGCGGGCCGGCGCGTCGTCGTCATCTTCGTCACGCTCGCGCGGCTTGGCTTTCGAACGCGGGGGCGCATCTTCTTCCTCTTCTTCGTCGCTCGGCACGCCGCCGGCGGCTTCGAACGCCCTGTCGACCTCGGGCGTCGAGTAGTCGGAGCTGAGCTTGACGGCGCCGTCGGCGGCCACCGCCGCCTGCATCTCTTTGCGGCCCTTGTCAGGCTTCTTGAGGCCGGCGATGTACACGACGCCCAGCTGGAGGTGGAGCTGCGCCTCGACCTTGGCCGAGCACTCACCCTTCTCGCAGACGTCGAGCGCCTTCTGCAGCTTTTGCTCGGCAGCGTCGAACTGGGTCCCCAGGTAGTCGGTGTCCATCGCTTGCTTGGCGAGCGACGTGGCTTCGCCGTCGTTAGGCTCGGCGACGGCGGAGGAGGCGACTAGCGTGGTGGCGAGCGCAAAACGCCCGACCGATTGAAAAATTCGGCTCAAGTTCGACTATCCGAGAAAGACCGGGGGAGCCCGGGGCGGCGACCATAGCCAAACTGACTCCGGGCACGCAATGCCAGCGCGAACAGAGCCGGAGAAAGCGGCCTCACGGTAGGTAATGGATCTGAACTGCGGACGGCATGGTCGCGCTGGCGGTTGGCGTGCCGAGCGGCGTGAGCCCGCCGTTTGGCTCGATTTTATACACGCTCAGGTTCGCCGAATCCTGGTTGGCGACGATCAGCACGTCGCCGTTGGGATCGACGTCGAAGTCGCGCGGGGCGCTGCCGCGGGTCGGCTCGTGCTCGACGAGGGTGAGCGCGCCCGTGGTTTGATCGGCCGAGAACACGGCGATGCTGTTGTGGCCGCGGTTAGAGGCGTAGACGAAACGGCCGTCGGGCGAGAGCTCGATGTGGGCGCCTTTGTTGTCGCCGTTGAAATTCATGGGCAGTGACGAGACGGTGGTGCCGGCGGTGAGCTTGCCGTCGGCCGACAGCTGGTAGGGCGTGACGGTGCTGTTCAGCTCGTTGGCGACGAACGCTAGCGTGCCGCTCGGGTGAACCGCGATGTGGCGCGGACCCGCGCCGCTGGGCGCGGCGGCGCTCGGCGGCGTGTTCGGGGTGAGCTTGCCATCGGCGCCGAGCATGAGCTGCTGAACTTGGCCTGCCCCCAACGTCGGAACCAGCACGTATTTGCCACTTTTGTCGAAGCCCACCGAGTGCGCCTTGGCGTTGTCGCCGAAGTCGACGTTGTCGAGCTCGGGACCGAGGCTGCCGTCGGCCATGATCGGGAAGACCGAGACGCTGCCGCCGTTGTAGCTGGCGCCGAATGCGAACTTGCCGCTCGGATCGATCGCGACGTAGGTGAAGCCCTTGTCGCTGCCAGTTTGATGGTTCAGCTTCGTGAGCTTACCGTCGGCGGCGATGCTGAGCGCGGTGAGTCCGCCTTCGGAGCCGTCGTTTTCGTTGGCGGCGTACAGGTGGGTGCGGCTCGGATCGAGCGCCAGGTAGGACGGATCGGTGCCGGCGTTGAAGTCGCCGCCCCGCGGCGTCAACGCTCCGGTGCTCTTGTCGAGATCGTAAACTCGGAGGGGGTAATTGGCGCCGAACCCCCCGACGAATACCACCGGCGACCCAGGCAGCTTGCCGCCGCCACCCGCGCCACCCTCGCCTGCGTTTCCGCCGCCGCCGGCGGGATTGCCACCGCCGGCCGTCGCCGCACCGCCGGTCGCCATTCCGCCCGAGCTCGTGCCGCCGGTGCTCATACCGCCCTGCCCGCTACCGCCGCCGGAATTCGTGCCGCCGGCCGCATTTTGCCCGCCCGCGCTGGAGCCGCTCGCCGCCATCGCGCCGCCGCCGCTGACTCCGGACGGCCCCGGTGCGTCACTCGAGCTGCAGGCCAAGCCGGATAGGAAAGATGCCATTCCAAACAGATAGCGAGCTCGCTCAAGCATGGCCTTGTTGTAGCAGTCTTCTGCATGGGCTTCAGCCGTCGGACAGCACGCGCACCTTGAAGCCGAGCTCGAGCGACAGCGCCACCATCTCGTCGAAGATGTCGCCATAAGCGACGGCGACGTGATTCGACAGGTAGTGCGCCATCAACGTGTCGCGACCGATCCCCATGTCGGCGGCCATGAAGGGCCACTGGCGGGTCGTGCCCTCCCACCACGCATCGCGCGTCTTTTCTGGTAGTTTGACGACCTCGCCCTTGCCGATATCCATCCACAGCTCGTCGTTCAAAATGTAGGTGCGGGCCCAGGTCATCTTCCCGGGCAGGCTCTCGCCGGTGAGCGTGCCGCCCGGCGTCGGGAAATACAGCGCCGGTTGGCGGTACGAGTGCGCCCCGGCGAGCGTGTCAGGATCGTGGTTGAACGCATAGGCGCCACAGCTGCCGGAGTTGAGCAGCACCCACAAGAACCGCCCTTCGTGCTCCGCCCCCCAGCGCACGTCGTGAAACATCACCGCCTGGTGGAGGCCTTTCTTCTTCAGCAGGCGCTTCATCAGCTCCATCGGCACGACGTTGCCCTGGTCGGCCTCCGTCGAGCAGATGATGTTGTCACCGTTCGATTCTGGCCGGCACACCGAGTTGAACAAGCCCTCCGCCAGATCGGACGGCGGGCGCAGCGGGATGAGCCCGAGCTGGTACTGCCAGCCGATGCAGTCCGCCTTGAACTCGCTGACCAGGTCGAGCACGGTCAGGTAGTCGCGCAGCTGCTCGCGGCTCGACTGTTCGTCGAAGTCTTGGGCGTCGCCTTCTTTCCAGTGAAAGGTCAGGCCCTTCTCGCGGACGAAGCCGAGCGCGCGCTCGATGCGGCCCTCGTCGACGCGGCGGCCGCGATCGATGATCCACGCTTGATCGACCTTGTGCTCGGTGAAGCCGTGGCGGTTCAGCAAACGCGGCCCGAAATAGCCGTTGATCATGCCCATCGACGTGTCGCCGAGCATCAAGATCAAGATCCGGCGCGCCTTGATCTCATCGGCGACTTCTCGTGCAAGCTTGGTAGCGGCGGCCGAAATGGGCGCGCTGTAGCGGATCGCGTCTTCGGCGTACGCGATCTTGCCCGTCGTACACCACTCGCGCAGCCGTTCCATGAACACTTCGTCGGTCGTCCAGTCCGTCGCGTCGGTCCAAGCCCGCGAGAAACCGCGCTTCAGGCTGGCCAGGCAAGCGCCAGTGTTGAGCAAGCCGACGAGGCCCGGCCAGCGACCGGAGAAGTTGCTGGCGAGCAAGAGCGGGTTGTCTTTGCCGACCACGCCATCGGTGGTGTGAGGTCCATAAAACCAGTGCACGCAGACACCGACCATCGGATCGCGAATCGGCCCGAGCTTTTCGATGGCATGGTGGGGCTTGGACAGGTAGCCCTCGACCAAATAAGGCTCGCGGCCGAGCTTTTGCAGCGCTCGTGTGAGCTGGGCCGTCGCCTCCTGCACGTTCGGCAGCGCCAGCTGGTTGGGGATTTCGCGCGCGTCACCCGGCCAAAAAACCGCAACTTTGTTCGACATCGGCAAGCCTCCGCTAGGGAGCGGCGAGGCTACCATCACCCGGCCGCTCTCGCCGAGCGCCTTCACAGGCCGTGCTCGCGAACAGCTCCGGCTCGCGCCAGCCGCGCGCCGCGAACGCGGTTTTGACCGCGTCGCTCACGCGCTCCACGGCCCTGCCTTCGACCAGACTCACGGTGCAACCACCGAAGCCGCCGCCGGTCATGCGCGCGCCGTAAGCTCCCGCCTGCGCGGCCGCGACCTCGACCGCCACGTCGAGCTCGGCGCAGCTCACCTCGTAGTCGTCACGCAGCGACGCGTGGGATTTGAGCATCAGCTGACCGAGCTCACGCAAATCACCCTCTGCGAGCGCGAGCGCGGCCGCGAGCGTGCGCGCGTTTTCGGTGAGGACGTGGCGACAACGGCGCCGCTCCACGTCGGGCAGCTCGGGTGCGAGCCGCTCGAAGTCGTCGAGCTGCACGTCGCGCAGCGAACGCACCCCCGGCAACGCTTGCCCGAGCAGCTGGCAGCCGCGCGCCGATTCGCGCCGCCGATCGTTGTAGCCCGAGGTCGAAAGTTGATGCTTGACGCGCGTGTCGCAGATCAAGACGCGGGCGTCGCCGAGCCGCATCGGCACCGTCTCGGTCGCGAGCGAGCGGCAGTCGATCAGCAGCGCGGCGTCGGTCTGCCCCAGCGCGGCGATGTACTGATCCATGATCCCACACAAAGTACCGACGTATTCATGCTCGGCCGCTTGCCCCGCCAGCGCGAGCTGGACGCGATCGGGCGACGCGGAGCCGCCGAGCGTCGCCAGCGCGAGCCCCACGCTCAGCTCGAGCGCGGCGGATGCGGAGAGCCCGGCGCCCGCCGGAACGTCGCTGTGAATCAGCAGATCCGCGCCCGTGACCGGGAAGCCGCGCTCGCGCAGCGCCCGCGCCGTGCCCTCCACGTAGTCACGCCACGAGCCGCGACGCTTGACGGCCGGCTCCGCCAAGTCGGCTTCGAACGCCTGGTCGACGTTGAGCGATCGCACCCGCAGACGCGATGAGCCGTTGCTCGCTGCTGCCACGTACGTGCGCCGCTCGATCGCCATCGGCAGCACGAAACCATCGTTGTAGTCGGTGTGCTCGCCGATCAGATTGACGCGACCGGGAGCCGAAAACACCTCCGGATCCGCCGCGTAGATCTCGCCAAATTGGGCCTTCAGCTGCTCGATATTCACGGAAGCCTTCCGGCGGAGCCTAGCAAAGCGCGCCCGCGTCGCGGCCGCCCACCGCCTCGAAACCTCAAAAAAGAATCCGAGGCCGCTTCGCCCCGGGTATTATGCCTCGTGGCAGGCGTAATTCTGAAAGATGTCGTCAAGGTCTACGAAAACGGCGTACGCGTCGTGGACCGCTTCAACATGGACATCAAAGATCGCGAGTTCGTGGTCCTGGTGGGACCATCCGGCTGCGGCAAATCGACCACGCTGCGCATGATCGCGGGCCTCGAGGAGATCACCAGCGGCACGATCCAAATCGGCGACCGCGTCGTCAACGACGTGCCGCCCAAAGACCGCGACATTGCGATGGTGTTCCAGAGCTACGCGCTCTACCCCCACATGACCTGTTACGAGAACATGGCGTTCGCGCTCAAGCTCCGCCACACGCCCAAGGCCACCATCGACGAAAAAGTCAGAAAGGCGGCGAAGATCTTGATGATCGAGCACCTGCTCGACCGCAAGCCCAAGGCGCTGTCAGGCGGCCAACGCCAGCGCGTGGCGCTCGGCCGCGCCATCGTTCGCGACCCGAAATGCTTCTTGTTCGACGAGCCACTGTCGAACCTCGACGCCAAGCTGCGGGTCGAGATGCGCGCCGAGATCAAGCAGCTGCACCTGGGCCTGAACGCCACCACCGTGTACGTCACTCACGACCAAGAAGAGGCGATGACGCTCGGCGACCGCGTGGTGGTGATGCATCAGGGCCTAGTGCAGCAGTGCGCGGGCGCGCTCGAAATTTACCATCATCCGACGAACCGCTACGTGGCCGGCTTTCTCGGCAGCCCACCGATGAATTTCTTCACCGGCGCGCTCGTCGAAGACGGCGGTCAGCTGTGCTTCGACGAAGGCACGGCCAAGCTGCCGGTCGCGGACTGGGCGAAAGCCCAGCTTCGGCCCCACCTCGGTAAACAGGTCGTGATGGGTGTGCGCCCCGAATCGATCGCTACCCGCAGCCACGCGCGCTTCAAGGTGGAAGGCGCGGGCTTGCCGATGCGGGTCACCCTCGTGCAGCCGCTCGGCGACAAGATGGACGTCTACCTAGCGACGGCGGAGCATCCCAAAACCGTCGCCCATGTCGACGCGTTTTCAGGCATCAACGCCGGTGAGACGCTGGAGATGTTCTTCGACATGCAGCGCGTGCATTTCTTCGAAACCGGCGAAATCGGGCCCAAGCTCGCCCACAACGCTTCGCTGTCCGCGACCGGCGCGCCGCTGTAGCGGCTAGGGTCGTAGCTTTCAGAGGGCGGCGCGCTTGCGAAACTCGCCGGGCGAGATGGCGCATTCGCGGGTGAACGCGGCGTAGAAGCGCGCCAACGACCCGAAGCCGGACTCGAGCGCGATCGCCAGCACCGTCTTGTCCGTCGTGAGCAGCATCAGCTGCGCCTGCGACAGCCGCAGCCGGATCAGGTACTGCCAGATTGACATGCCGCACTCGCGCCGAAAAAGTGTCATCGCGTAGTTGGGGTGCAGCGTTACGGCGCGCCCGATGTCGGCGGTGGAGATGTCGTCTTGATAATTTCGGGCCAAGAACGCTGTCACCGCTTCGACCTGGCGGCGGGCTTTGTGCTCGGGCGACCGCGACGCCGCTCGTTGCTGGCGCTTGGCCGACAAGCGTCGCAGCCGCGCTTCGACCTCGAGCTCGCAGGCGCGGAGCGAGGCCGGGTCAGCGCTGGTTTGATCCACGAGCCAGCGCCGCGTCAGCTCGGCGTCCCAACTCGCGGTTCGTGTATCGAGCAGCACTTCGCCGCTGAGGACCCTGCGCACGAAAGTGCTGGGCAGACGCCAGCGCAGCAGGGTGACGAGCGGCACCCGGGCGTGCATCAGCTCGGTCTTCGGCTCAGCTTCGACGATCTGATGAGGAAACGCGCCCCAAAAGACTCCCAGAGCGCCCGCCGCGAGCTCGACGAAGCGGCCACCGATGAAGTAGCGCAGCGCGCCCGAATACACGAAGTTCAGCTCGATATCGCCGTGGGCGGGCTGCTCTCGCATCGGCGTGCAGCGGCCGACACCCACGCTCAGGCTCAGCGGGGTGGGCTCGAGCGGGATCGCGATGGCAGCGGCCTTTTGCGGCATCGGCGAACACCACATTAACATTCAAGAACCGGTTTTGTGAAACCGGTTCTACATCCTAACGCTAGTTTGCGAAGCCGGCGGGTCGGACCAGGATCGTTACGGGAACAATCGTTACGCGAAGGCGCCCTCGCGTTGACGCGGGTGGCGGCGCGCCACGCGACGACACTCAATAGGGAAAGCCGGGCACGTTCCCGCTCAGCTTGAATAGCCCCTTCTTCGTCCCGCTGCCCTGCCCCGTGATGTACAGCGTTTTGTGGTCCTCGCCGCCGAAGGCTACGTTGGTGACTTGGGTAACGGCGCTGACGACGATGGTTCCAAGTTGCACGCCGGCGGCGTCGAAAACGGCCACACCATCGGCGGCTGCATACAGATTGTCGGCGCAGTCGATGACCATGCCGTCGGTCGCGATGCCCCCGCCGAAGGGCGTGCCTGCTCCCAGCGCTCCGTCGGGCAACACGGGGTAGCGCCGGAGCTGGTTGCCGCCAATATACAGGAAATCCTGGGCTTTCGAGAGGGTGATGCCATTCGGCTGGCCAAGCTCTTCGATGGCGAGGGCTTGGCCGCCAGGCGGGATCCGGTAGGCGCGCGTCGCGGCTTGGGGTCTCGGGTTCGGCGCCTGGTAGTCCGGATCGGTGAAGTAAAGGGTGCCATTGCCGTGAAAGGTCAGGTCGTTCGGCGAGTCGAAGCGCTGGCCCAAGAAGCTCGTGACGAGCGGCGCGGCCGGCTCCCCCGTCAAGCTGAGCCGGGAGATCGAGCCGTCTTTGTGCACAGCGCCGACGAGCCGCCCGGCGGGGTCGAGGGCCATGCCGTTGGTGCCGGAGTCGGCAGCGATCGCCACGCTGACGTGACCGTCGGCGGTGATCTTCAGCACTCGCGAGGGTGGTGGCTGGTTCGGTGCGGCTCGACCCTGGTTGATTTCGGAGACGTACAGCGCGCCGCGCCACCACACCGCGCCCTCGATGTTCGTGAAGTCGGCGTTGTCGTGATTGAACTCATCCGGCGGTGGCACGCCTTCGACGCGCGTGGGCGTGCCCGTTAGCGTTGGCGCTGAATAGGGGCCAGGCGGACAGCTGAACGCCTGCCTGGGACTCGTATCAGCCTCCGCGCTCTTCGGCGCTGCGCTCGTCGCCGAGCCGCAGCCAGCCGCCAACAGCAGGCTCGTCAAACATATCCAGGCACTGTTCATACTTTCTCCTAGCCTCTCGCGGCCCGCGGTCCAGATGGGCCGGCTGAGTGCACGAGAAGCGCTTCCGAGGCAAGCGCAGGCTGGTGCCGCCGTTTCCGCGCTTGGCGTCAGAGCGAGGAGCGAATACTTTGGGCCCTTCCATGGCAGATCGAAACAAGCTCGCGATCCTGGTCGGAGGCGGCCCCGCGCCGGGCATCAACAGCGTGATCGGCGCCGCCACCATCCGCGCCTGCCTTTCGGGCATTCCGGTGCTCGGCATCCGCGACGGCTTTCAGTGGCTGATGCGCGGTGAGCTCACCCACGCTCGCCCGCTCGACATCGAGACGGTGTCGCGCATCCACTTTCGCGGCGGCTCGTGCCTGGGCACCGCGCGCGCCAACCCTACCAAAGATCCGAAGACGCTCGAGACGGCGGTGAAGACGCTTCAGCAGCTCGACGTCGGCAAGCTGATCACGATCGGCGGCGACGACACCGCGTTCTCCGCGATGCGCCTGTCCGAGGCGTCGCAAGGCTCGCTCCAGGTCGTCCACGTTCCGAAGACGATCGACAACGATCTCGATTTACCGGCTTGGATCCCGACCTTCGGCTACCAGACCGCGCGTCACGTCGGCACCGGCATCGTCCGCGATTTGCTCACCGACGCGCAGACCACCTCGCGCTGGTATTTCGTCGTCGCGATGGGCCGCAAGGCGGGCCACCTCGCGCTCGGCATCGGCAAGGCGGCGGGCGCGACGCTCACGGTCATCCCCGAAGAGTTTCCGGGCAAGCAGATCCCGATGCGCAGCATCGTCGACGTGCTGGCGGGCGCGATCATCAAGCGCCTCGCTTACGGCCGTGCCGACGGCGTGGCGGTCCTGGCGGAGGGCCTGGTCGAGTCGATCCCCGAGTCGGACCTCGCCGACCTGGAGGGCGCCGAGCGCGACGAGCACGGTCACCTCCGCATCGCCGAGATCGACTTCGGGCGCATCATCAAGGCGGCGGTGGCGGCGCGCGTGAAGGAGCTCGGGCTCAAGGTCACGATCGTCTCCAAAGACATCGGCTACGAGCTGCGCTGCACCGACCCAATCCCGTTCGACATGGAGTACACGCGCGACCTCGGCTACTGCGCCGCCAAATACCTGATCGAAGGCGGCTCCGGCGCGATGGTCACGGTGCAAGAAGGCAAATTCAAGCCGATCCATTTCCAAGACATGCTCGACCCCGAGACGGGCCGCACGCGCGTGCGCCTCGTCGACACCGAGACCGAGTACTACAAGATCGCGCGCCGCTACATGCTGCGCCTGCGCCGTGACGACTTCGCCGATCCGGCCGAGATCGCGCGCTACGCCGCGGTGACGCGCTTGACGCCCGACGAGTTTCGCCGCCAGTTCGAATACCTGGTCAGCGACGAGCCGCCTCCCCTCGCCTTGGGGATTTGACGGGGCTTTCTGGAGCGGACACGAGCTCGCCTAGCAGCGAGAGAAAGCCTGAACGTCGCTCGGTCGAGGCGCTGCAAGCGGCCCGGCGCTCATGGACCCCGAGCCGTCCGGCTCGGCAAACGCGCTCGCGTCACGTAGGGTGACGGCGCGTGTAGGCTGCGTACCGTGCCGCAATCGCATCCGCGAAGGCGGGGGGAAGACTGGACCAGTCGTCCCCCCGCAGACGCGCGGCCTTGGCTCGGTCCCGCCTTCTCTCAGGTCGAACAGCACGGGTTCTTCCGACAGAATCAGGTCGTTGGTGCGGACCACGCTCAGGGTCATGGCGCGGAAATCGGCCTCGCACTGCTGGCCGTGGACGTGGCCGCGGAACTGGTGGGGAAGTGGCTCAGCCATGATGTCCCAAAGCTCTTGCTTGCCCCGAGTCGGCATCTACCGATGCCTACACCGACTCTACGAGAGGCTTTCGATCGCGCATTCTGATCGCGATTCACAATCCAGCAGCAAAGATGCTGATTCTGGAGCGGGACACGGGGCTCGAACCCGTGACCTCAAGCTTGGGAACGAAAGGCTCGCGAGGTCACGAGGGACAGGTAGCGACTCGGCCGAGCGAATCCGAGCATTTAGCTTCGGCCGGCGACCTGGGCGGACCCCCAGAACTCCCGCTGTCCACGCCCGCCGGTCCACTCGTCTTGGCCATTGGCCTCACCCCGTTCCAGCGAGCGCGCGTGCTGCTGCGGTGGGTGCTCGAAGCCCTACCCGCTCCCTCCGAGGGGCGGGCGCGGGCGCTCGATGCGCTTCGGCTTTTGGAGGCTGAGCCGCCGGCCGAGAGCGCGCGCGAGGTAGGCTGAGACCATGGCCCCGCCCCCCACCGCCGCCGACGAGCTGGCGGCCTGGATTGACCAGCCGGATCCGCCGAACGACGACTTCGACCCGGCCGAGCTTGAGTCCGAGTCAGAAGGGCAAGCGGCGGCGCTCGTTCACTTCCTTCTGCCCTACGCGCGTGGCGAGTCGGTGCCGGACGCGGCGACGGTAGCGAACATCGCGGCGGTGTACGCGAAGGTTTTCGAGGTTGCCCACACCCAATGTCGCGGGCTCTCAGTCACGCGGCATTGGAGCGCGCGGCTGGTTAAGGCTCGTCGCCGGGGCACGACGGTACCAAGCTTCGACGAGCTGCTCGTCGCGCTTCGCCGCATCGACCGGTTCCCGCGAGAGTTCCGTCTACCGGAAGCGTTCGAGCAGAAGGTGCTTCGCGCCAAGACGCGCCCCGTGAGCCCTTCCACGATCCTCGCCACGATCGCGAGCCTGACGGGCGCGTTCGGCATCGAGCAAGGCGCACTGGTCAAGAGCGCGGCAGCACGACTCGACAAGGCCGAGCTGGCTGTACGCGCGCGAAAGAACGCGCAGCAAAACGCCCGACGCAAAAAAAGTTCGCGGCCGAAAACGCGCCGCTCGCGAGATACGCGCGTTCGGTAGCCGTTAGACTGTATTGCCTCTCATGAGCCATCTAAAGGGTCATGAAGAGCCCGTTCGACACCGCGATGAAGCGCGAGAAGGCCGTCAAGTACCAGGTTAGCCCCGTCTCGATCGACAAGGTGCTGAACGGCGGCGTGGTGCGCGGCCTCGCAGGGCACCGGATCCGCAACGGATTGCAGGCCGACGGTTTGGCGCACCTAGCGCCGCACCTGTTCCAGCAGCAACTCGGTGCCGCGAGCGAGGCTCCTGGAATCGCCGTCGACCCCGAAGCCGAAGCCGACAAGATCGCGGTCTGAACTCATGGCAAACGACGCGGAAAACGCCCGTCTGGCGTCCGCGTGGCTTGTTGGCGCTGTCTTTGAGCACGCCCGCGAGCCATTGCGCGCGCTGATCCGGGAAGTGCTGACCGAAACGCTCGCGGTCCCACGCCCGACGCCGACGCTCACGAGCGAGCAACTCGCTCAGGTGCTTGGCGTGAGCGCAAAGACGATCTTTCGGCTTCGCGGCGAGGGCATGCCGTTCCTGCCGGTGGGCGACTCACCTCGGTACGAGGTTGACTGTGACCGGCGGTCCGTCTGAGATCCACTTTGAGCGGCGTGGCGGTGATCCACTGATCCACCCGGCAACGGGATGGCTCGGTCGGGCAGCCGAGAAGTCGGCCCGAGCGGCCAAGTACGGCT
>Ga0164241_10000278_pt1 | contig 110437 bp, 99 predicted proteins | sample OricomyardsoilBY_FD_108780 | JGI IMG/M metagenome (GOLD analysis project Ga0164241, IMG submission 108780) | Backyard soil microbial communities from Emeryville, California, USA - Original compost - Back yard soil (BY) | ecosystem: Environmental > Terrestrial > Soil > Unclassified | place... | reverse complement strand
GTTCAGGACCTTCACCCGGGGCCAGTAGATCGCCCCGAACTCGGAGAGCTCCTCGAGCGCGGCCGTCGTCGCGACGTAGGTGACGATGTCCGTCGCGCTCTGGTTCGCGGGCGGATCGAGCACCGCGAAGACCGCGCCGTCGCGGTCGACCTCGCAGTAGCGCACCTCGCGTTGTGGACGGCGGGCGTGCCGCGCCCTGGGACGAGGAGCAGCGACAGCTCCTGCACCTGGTCGAGCGCGTGAAAGCCCGTCTTGGCGGGCTCGCTGCCGATGAAGTCGTTGTCGTCGAGCCCCACGAGTCCGTCGCTGCCGCCCGTGAGGGCCACCGTCTGGGGCGGCGGGATGGGCGCCCCCACGAGGAGCTGGTCGATGACGCGCACGTAGACGGAGCCGTTGCGCGCGTCGTTGACGATGCTCTCGACGTAGCGCGCTTCGCTCGGGTTCATCGAGAGGTTCGGGAAGGTCTCGCGGTAGGCGCCGTCCTCCACGACGAGCAGGTCGAACGCGCTCGGCGAGCCGTTGGTGGCGGCGCGAACCTCGGCCTCGACGCGGTTCGCGTAGGCGCCAGGGTCCTTGCCCTCCACGCGCACGGAGTTTGCGGTGCCCGAGGCCGCGCCAGAGTGGAGAGCGTTGTCGAGCGCGAACGCGGCAGCCGTCGCAGCGTTGGCCTGCACGCTGGCGCCAGGACCGGTCGCCACGGTGCGCACGTCGAGCACGCCGCCGATGCCCGCGTCGACGGTCACGGTGGGGATCGCCGCCTCGACGACGGCCTTCACCTCGGCGACCTCGACGGCCCGCAGGTTCGCGACGTTGCCGCCGCCGACCGAGGCGGAGCCGGGGAACGCGAGCACCGCGTTCGCAGAGCCGCCGGTAACCTGCACACGGCTCGCGGTGCCTTCGGTGTCGCTCGCGAGCCGAACGATGCCGCCCGGCGTTGTGGCGCGCCCGCCGACGATCACCGCGTTGATGGCGGCGGCGACCTCGGTGGCCGTGGCGTTGGCGATGTCGGCGAAGTCGGCGGCCGAGAACAGCACCGTCTGCTCGAGGCCGTTGTCGACGCGCAGGAGCAGCTCCATGCCGTCGGCGAGCGCGTACGGACCCGCGCCGCCCGCCGCCATCGCGGCCGCCGAGCCGTTGAACACGGCGTCGGCATCGGGCGCACCGTCCACGGCGAGGCGAACGAGGTCTCCGTCGTTCAGCACGAAGGGCCCGGGCGCGGCGCCGAGCAGGATGCCCGGCGTGGGACCACCGCCAGCGACGAGGAAGCCCGCTGCGCGCACCGCGGTGGCGGTCGCTGCGTTGGCGACGTTCGAGTAGTGCGTGGTGCGGACCACCCAGAGCTGCGCCCCGCCGTTCTCGAAGAAGCCCATTGCGGCGAGCGCGAGATCCGAGTCGGGCGTGAAGCCGCCGAACTTGGTCTGGAAGTCGTCGAACGACGTGCAGAGCACGGCTTCGCCGATGGGGCCGCGCTCGGTGACGCCGACCGCGCCCGCGACGGAGGTGGGAGCCGAGGGGATGCCGCGAACCTTCGGCTCCTCCTCGACGATGACGACCTTGGACGACAGGAGCTGTCCGCTCACGATGCACCTCGCTTGTTCTTCTTCGCCTTCACGTCAGGACGGCTGACCTCGGCGAGCGAGGTCGTGAGAAAGGGTGGAGTCGCGGCCACGAGGGGCTTCGGCAGCTCAGGCACGTGGCGCTTCACGGCGAGGTCGCCGCGCTTCACCGCGCGCACGACGTCGGGGATGGTCAGCACCGCGTCATCGAGCGCGGGGCTGGTCACGTCGCTCGCGAGCGTGAGGGACTTGGCCGTGCGCCGTGCCCGGCGCCCCTGCTCGACGTCGCAGCGGCACTCGCCGAGCGCCTTGCAGTACGTCTCGTGCGCAAGCACGAAGACGAGGCAACGGCCGCTGGTGTTGGTCAGGGAGACGGTCACGGAGCACCTCCGGGAGCGATGGCCTGCGTCGGAAGCAGCTCGGGCTCGGTGACGCGCTTGCCGAGATCGAGGGGCAGCCCCTCGTCGACGTCGAAGCCGCGCACGACGAAGCCGCAGGTGAACGCGCGCACGTCGTCCTTGCCCGCAAGCTGCGTACGGAACTCGCCATCGGCGTCGAGCTCCCAGCGGACGGTGCCTCGCGACGCGTCGGCGGGATCGCGCTGCAGCTCGAGCCAGCGGTTGCGGTTCATGAACGTCGCGACCGCCGCCATCAGGTTGAACAGCTCGGCGGTCCGCTCCGACGCGGCGGTGAGCGAGAAGACGAGGTCGACGGTGTACGGAGGCTTGCGCCGAACGAGCTCGGGCCCAGAGACGCCGCCCACCACGTCCTCATGGGCGACGTTCGCCGAGTAGAATCGGTTCGGGCGAAGCGTCGGCCCGGAGAGAACTAGCGACGGCACCTTCGCCATCGCGATGACGTTCAGCCCGTCGAGCGTCGTGTCGTCGTAGTCGACGCTGACCGTGGCGCTGACGTTGGCGAGCACCTGGCGCTTCAGCTCGCGCAGCATCTGCCGGATGACGCGAGTGAGATCGGCCTCGCGCGCAACGGTCGGACGCGAGAACCGGTAGGCGCTCGCGAGCACCACGGACTCGCCGGGGATCGGGTCGCCCGCCGCGTCGAGGTTCAGCAGTTCGACGTCGACGATACCGACCGCGTGGACCGGCGTGCGGAGGTCGACGATCCGCTGCCCGGCCTCGTCACGGACGGACAGCACCTCGGCGAGCACACCGCCGAACAGCACCCGGACCCGGTTGGCGAGGTCGGCTCCGACGAGCCGCACGAGGTCGCCGCCGCTGGACGGCCCAGCGGCAGGCTGCACGGAGCTGAGAGTCGGGAGGGCCACGCGGAGGCAAAGCCACGGGACCTGGTGCTCAGGGGACGCGCCCCTTCACATCAGGGCGCGAGGCCAAGCTCCCTGGCGACGCGCTCGAGGAACCGCCTGCTGGCGCCCTCCCGGAACTTGTCGAACGCGGGCCGGAGGAAGGGGCGCGCCGGGACCTGCACGACGATGACGCCGCGCCCGCCGCCTCCCGTGGGCTCCTTGCCTGCCTTGCGGAGCAGCGCGAACAGGAAGCGCCGCATCTTCGGCGTGATGGGGATGATGACCGGCGGACCGCCGAACTCGTGGAGCTTCGCGAGGTCGACCATCGAGGCACCATCCTTCGAGCGTGCCGAACGCGAGACGCCGATGAAGGCCTCGTCGCCCTGCACGATCACGGTGATGGAGTTGCGGAGGTCGCCGCGGACGATGAGCGCCTTGCTCCCGCCGAAGCCCTCGAGCTGGCGGGCGGCGATGGTCAGCGGCGACGGCGGCTTCAGTGGCTCGCCACCCGGCGCTTGGCTCGTGAGCCCCTGGACAATGTCGTTGCGCAGGGCGTGAGCCTCCTGGCGTACGGCGGTGCCGATCGCCGCTTGCAGGCGCTGTGGCGCAGCGGTGAGGAGCCGCCGCGCCCGTGCCCAATCTCCCGTGCGCGAGACCGCCATCGCTTACCCCTGCTTGAAGCGAAGGCGCGGCACGTGCTCGTCGAGCCAGCCGAGCGCAACGTGCGTCGCCTCGTTGATGACGGCGCCCTTCCTCACGCTGATGGCCGAGAGCGCAAGTGACTTGGCGGCGACCTCGATGTCCTCGTCGCGGCAGCCGTAGTCCTTGAGGACGGAGGCCGTGCGCTGTGCCGAGGGCGTCGTGCCCGTGCGCCAGAACTGCAGCTCCAGGTTCGAGCGGTAGGCCTCGGCCTCCCAGCGGGCGCGGGCCGCGCGGTCCGCGAGGTAGCTGACCTCGTAGGAGAGGCCCTCACGATCGTGCTGCACGACGTGTTGGTGCTCGTGCACGCAGATGACGACCTGGTGCCAGAGGTCCCAGCCTCCCTTGGGCGAGCCGACCTCGAACGGCGTGTAGATACGTCGGCCGATGGTGGTCGTGAAGTTCTTGAGGAAGCGCTCCTTGCTCTGGACGCCGAGTGCTTCGAGCCCGCGCGCGACGAGCTGCATCTCGAGCGCGCTCGACTTGTTGATGACGCTCGTGCGGAAGTGGTCCTGCATGAAGCGCCAGAACGCCCAGACCTCCTCGGGCTTCACGTCGAGGAAGATCTTGCCGACGACCGGCAGCGACTGGAGGTAGCCCTTCATCGCCCACCTCCCGCCGCCGCATCCGCGTCGATCGCGGGCACGCAGGTGTGTCCGGTGATGCGACCGTCTTCAGTTGCCTCGTCGACGTACGCGCAGACGAAGGGCGCACCGCTCCGCTTGCTCACGTCGTCGCAGTCGGCGAGCTCGTGGTAGCTGCCGTCCGCGTCGCAGATCTCGGCAGTGTTGCTGGTGCAGCGCGTGGCGCCCCGGATGCAGCCGTCGATGGGTCGGCAGTGCGCGCCGAGGCAGAGGGCGGCCAGGGCGCTGAAAATGAGGGCTCGCATCATGATCCACTCCGTGCGGCTGCGCGGTCCTGGAAGGAGACGAGCAGCACGTTGCGGCTGGGCCGACGCCGATGGAGCCCGAAGCCGATGGGACGCGCCTCGGTCACGTAAAGACCGGGTGGCGTGCGCACGGCCTGAACGAGCTGGCCGTCGCGCGCGTAGAGCGCGCCCAGCCTGTCGCTCGGACGAATCAGGGCGTCGCCCGAGGCAGCGTCGACGAGGCCGAGCCGCTCGAGGTCCCTGAAGTGGAAGACCAGATCGAAGCTCGACCTGGGCGTGTTCCCGGACGTCGCCATGCGCAAGGCTTCAAAAGCCTCCGGCTCCACCTGGCAGGGGACGCGCACCGGCGGATGCTCGCGACGAAAGGGCTCACCGACACCATCGTCGTCGGTGTCGACGAGGACGGGCTCCTTGAAGTCCTCGTCGTAGTCGGGCGCCATCGCCTGCGTGTCGAGGCGATGCAGCTCCGCGACGAACGGGAAGATGAGGCGACCACGCATCACGAGGACAAAGCCGCGCGCGGCGAGCGTTAGGGGACGCGCACGGCGCGAAAAGTCGGCGAACACGGCTGCCGCACGCGAGGCTTGCGGGAGGACAGCTAAGCAGGCGAAAGTTTGGGGATGACCGCCACCGCCACCTCGCTGACCTACGACGAACTAAAGAAGCTGATCGAGGGCGACGCCGTCGCCATCCGCGGCGTGGCGACCCTCGAGCCGGCCGGCGGCCCTGGGGACAAGGTGTTCCCGCCAACGCACGCCATCGAGAAGACGAACACGAAGCCGGGGGCCAAGTACGCGTTCGAGACGCGGCGGCTGAACGGCGAGAACGTGACCTGCGTGCTCATCGACTCGGTGCAAAGCCAGGCGAACCGGATGGAAGAGGCGCTGCAGGCGCTATGGGACGAGAAGAAGATCGTGCTGCCGGTGGTGACCGTGGACTTCTCGAAGCACCCCACCGAGGAGGAGAGCGGCGCCAAGAAAGACCTCGCCCCGGAGGTGGGGCGTGTCACCTCGCTTACGGCGCCCCACCGCATCGCGGACGCCCTGCTACGCGACAGCCTGTTCAAGAAAGACGACACCTCCGAGCCGCAGCTCTTCCGCCTATCGGACATCGGCAAATCGTTCACCGACGCCAGCACGAAGAACGCGACGGCGCTCTTTAAGGTGTGCCCGACGGGACTCGTCTTCGGCCTGTGGGACAGCACCGGTCCGAAGGGCGGGCTCGGCTCGAAGTTCCAACGCGCGTTGGTCTCGGAGATCGTGGGCATCAACGCGGCCAAGGGGAGCAAGACGGGAAGCCGTCTCGATCCGATGAACATCAACAAAGACGCCGCTGTCATCTACAAGGCGGCCAACCCGGACGAGGGCTGGACTGCTGACGCAGCTCAGGCAGAACAAAAGGATGGTGAGCCTGTAAAGGTGGGCAGCGAGCAGAAGGCGGGTAAGCCGTCGGCTGTGAATCACGGCAACATCGCGCCCAGCATTGATGAAGTCGCTGGCGGGGTCACCATCGACTACGCGACCCACACCGTGGTGCTGTCACTCGCATCGCTACGACGCCTCGGCTTCGCGGAGGGGGCGGCGGAAGCCAGGACAGTACTCGACGCCCTTGGCCTCCTCGCCATCATCGCGTCGGACAGCCGTGGGCACGACCTCCGTTCGCGATGTCTGTTGGTTCCCAGGAAGGGCTCCGCACTGAAGCTGGAAACCGTCGCTCGCGACGGGACCACCAAAGACGTCGTCCTCGATCTCGCGGCTGCCACGAAGCTCTACAACGACGCTGTCGCAGCGCTCCCCGATCCCGTGAAGTTCGACCAGCCCGCCGGCGAGCCCCTCGCGAAGCTTTCTCCTTCACCGAAGCTCGCCGACCTCGTGAAGCAGAGCCGCGATCTGCTCGTGGCGGCATCCGACGCTGCGGATGCCTGATGCTCGCCATCGAGGTCGAGCTTCTGACCGGTCGCTACGCAGCGACGGCGCACAACGATCGAGGCCGCGCCGAATGGCCGCCGCACCCTGCACGCTTCTTCTCGGCGCTGGTCGCGGCGCTCCATGATCACAAACCCGCAAACCCAGACGAACGAGCCGCGCTTCTCTGGCTCGAACAGCAAAGCGCGCCGTCGCTGCGGGTCGATCCCGAGTCGAAGGTCGGGAGGCGTCAGGTGCAGGACGTCTTCGTCCCGGTCAACGATGTCACGCTGGGCGGGGACGACAAGATCCGCGAGGAGGCGCTCAAGCTCGACGAGTCTAGAGCGAGTGCTGCCGAGGCCGAGGGGCGCGTCGTTGCAGCGAGAGCCGCGATCTCGACAGCGACCTCGCCCAAGGCGACGAAGGCTGCAGAGAAGTCGCTCGCGAGCGAAGAGAGGAAGTTGAACAAGGAAAAGGAGAAGCAGACCAAGGCCGAGGCAGCGTTCTCGGCATTCGTGAATGCACAGATCGCGATCGATACTCAGCCGTCAGACAACGACATCACGACCGCGACGGCGCTGATGGTCGCACCCTTTGCTGGAGTGGGTCCCAAGAAGGACGGGAAATGGAGGCGGCAGCAAGGGCGAACGCGCCAGGTGCGCACCTTCCCCGTCGTGTTACCCGAGACGCCCACCTTCGCGTTCCTCTGGCCCGAGGCCGACCCGGCACCTCATCGCGAAGCGCTCACGCGCCTCTGTGCCCGCGTAACCCGGCTTGGCCACTCGTCGTCGCTCGTGCGATGCACGATGGTCGAGCGGGACCTGTTGCCGACGCTCGTCCCCAGCGACGAGGGTGACGTCGTCCTGCGCGTCGTCGGCCAGGGCCAGCTCGATCGTCTCGACAAAGCCTTCGAGCACCATCAGGGCGTGCAGAGTCGGGTGCTGCCCGCTCGCCCTCAACGCTATCGCCCGGCGTTCAAGAGCACGACGCCATCGCAGCAGGCGAAGAGCGCCTTCTCCTCCAACGACTGGGTCATCTTCGAGCGCGTTGGCGGTTCACGGCCCGTCGCTTCGCGCGCCACCGACCTCGCTCGTGCGTTGCGCGGTGCGCTTATCGAGGTGCATGGCGACCAGGATTTGCCGTCGACGCTATCGGGTCACACGGCGAACGGCCCGACGCAGCAGCCGCACGTCGCATTCGTCCCCCTGCCGTTCGTCGGGCACGAACACGCGGACGGCGCGCTCATGGGCTGCGCTTTGGTACTGCCTCGGGAGCTTCCGAGAAGCGACCGCGAGGTACTGCTGCGACTCGTCGCGCAGTGGGAGAAGGAACGCGCGAATGATCGCGGCAACCTGACGCTCGCGGGCGGGACGCTGCCGCCGTTCCATGTGCGGCGCGTCGAGGTGTCAGCGAAGGTCGGCCTCGACCCAACGCGCTGGTCTCGCGCATCGACGCGCTTCATCACGGCCACCCCGATCGCCCTCAATAAGAACCCCGGCAACCTGCGCAGCAACCTGAACGGAACCGCACGCAAGGCCGCGCTGGAGGCGCAGCAGAGCATCAGCGACGCGTGCCAGCACGTCGTGGGTGTCCGTCCTATCTCGGTCGAAGTCTCCCTCGCGCCGTTGCTTCCCGGAGCGCAGCACGTGCGTGCTTTTCTTCCTTGGCCGGGGCGAACCGGTCGAACGCCGCGCGTGCGTGTACACGCCGACATTCAGTTCGCGGAGCCGGTGAGAGGACCGCTCCTCCTCGGCGCGGGGCGCTACTTCGGCCTTGGCCTCTGCCTGCCCGTGGAGGACCGGTGACGCTCTCGACCTCCGACTTCGGCGCGTTCCATGCGGCCGTCCATGTCGACGAGGAGGGTGTCGGCAAACAGCCCTTCGCGTGGCAACAGCGCCTGCTCGAGAAGATCGTCGGCGACAAGGCATGGCCGGGCGTGCTCGACCTGCCGACCGGCGCCGGCAAAACGACGTGTATCGACGTCGCGCTGTTCGCGCTCGCGCTCGACGCGACGAACGGCGACGAGCATCGATGGTGCCCGAGGCGCATCGCGATGATCGTGGACCGCCGTATCGTCGTCGATCAGGTCGCTGAGCGCGGTCGCAAGCTCTTGAGCGCGTTGATGACCAGCAGCGATGCTGTGGTCGTCGAGGTCGCCGAACGACTGCGCTCGCTGACCCGCACTGGCGAAGAGCCGCTCGGCGTCTTCACGCTGCGCGGAGGCATGCCGAAGGACGACGGCTGGGCGCGCACGCCCGACCAGCCGCTTGTCATCGCATCGACGGTCGATCAGGTCGGCTCGCGGATTCTAATTCAGGGTTACGGCGTGAGCCAGGGCATGAAGCCCGTCCATGCGGGCCTGCTCGCAAACGACACGCTGCTGCTCCTCGATGAGGTGCATCTGTCGGAGCCGTTCCGACAGACGCTCGACCAGCTCGTGCGCCTGCGGACCCGATTCTCGGGCAACGGCGTGAAGACCCGGTTCTCGCACGCGTTCCTGTCTGCCACGCCGGGCGCTGGCCAGGCGCCCCCCTTCGCGCTGCTCGATGACGAGAAGAAGGCCGAGTCGCCGCTCGGCCCCCGCCTACACGCCCGCAAGCTCGCGCGCCTCGTCGAGGTGGACGAGCGCGCCGCGCTGGAGAAGGCGTGCGTCGATCAGGCGAAGGAGCTGCTCGAACGCCATCGAACCATCGCGGTGGTCGTCAACCGTATTGCGAGCGCCAGCGTGATCGCGAGGCAGCTCACCGAGATGCTGGGCAACGATGCGCGGGTCACGCTACTCACGGGGCGTATGCGTCCGCTCGACCGCGACGACGTGCTCCGCGAGCTTCGCCCTGCGGTCCAGGCGGGCCGCTCACGCAGCGATGACGGCCCAACGCGCGTCATCGTCGGCACGCAGTGCATCGAGGCAGGCGCGGACTTCGACTTCGACGCGCTAGTCTCCGAGTCCGCGAGCCTCGACAGCCTGAGGCAACGCTTCGGCCGCGTCGATCGACTCGGCGCCTACGGGAGCGCCGAAGGCGTGGTCGTCCACGACAAGTCGGCCAAGGACGATCCGGTCTACGGCAAGGCCATCGCCGAGACCGTCAAGTGGTTCAAGGCCGCAATGCCCAAGCCGACGAAGAAAGAGCCTGACCCGAAGCTCGACTTCGGCGTCCTCGCGGTCGGCATTCCTTCCGGTGATGACCTGACGAAATTGCTCGCGCCCAAGCCCAACGCCCCGACGCTGCTCCCGGCGTACCTCGACCTCTGGGCGCAGACCTCGCCCGCGCCGAGCCAACTCCCCGACGTGAGCCTCTGGCTGCACGGACCGGCCTCAGGTCCGGCTGATGTGCAGGTCCTCTGGCGTACCGACCTCACGGAGGAGGTGCTCCTGCGTGACGACGTTGAGGCTGCGACGGAGATCGTGGCAGCGGTGCGGCCGTCGAGCCTCGAAGCCATGTCGCTACCGTTCGTCACTGCGAGGGCGTGGCTCGCGAACCAGGCCGCGCGTGACCTAGGGGACACAGAGGGGGCATCGCCCGACGACGGCAGCCCAGAATCAGTGGGCAGACGTGCGCTCCGGTGGCGGGGTGACGAGAGCGAGATCGTCGATGCGACGACCTTGAAGCCGGGGCACACGATCGTCGTGCCTGCGAGCTACGGCGGCATCCGCAGCGGCTGCTTCGACGCCACGTCGACCGATGTCGTGAGCGGTTCTGGGGCCTGGTCGCGAAGTACGGCTGGCAGGAGCTGTGCTGGCTCGAGGCGATCCTGCGCCTCGCCGATCACCGCGCGAGCGAAGAGGAGCAAGCGAAGCCATGAGCCGCATTCACCTCGTGGGCGTGGACGGCTCCAATCCGCTCGGCTTCCTTGCGGCGCTGGGCCTTCTTCGCGTTGTCCCTGGCGCGAAGCTCGGCTTCTCCGACGACGGCTCCTTCCAAGCATTTGTTGATGGACTCGACACGGAAGAGGACCTGGCAGCCCTCATCGCGAGAGACGCCGAAGCCTCGGCAGAGCCGAATAGCGCGTGGCGCTTCACGTACACGAAAGCGGCCACGAAGAAGCAGGAGGCGAAACCGGTCGCCGATCTAAAGCCGCCGCCGAGCGACTTCAAGACCTTCCTCGCTACCTGCGTGGAAGCGTGGATCTCTGGAAACGACGAGAAGGCTGCCTACGCGGCGGCATACGCCACGGATGTCGCGGTCGATGGCAAGGGGAACACCAAACCGACCGCGTTCCACTTCACAGCGGCGCAGCAGACCTTTCTCGGCGCTGTGGAGGGCATTCGCAGTTCAGTGACCGCGGACTGGGTCAAGGAGTCGCTGTTCAACGGGCACGGCCAAAAGCCGGGCTCGAACCTCCGCTGGGATCCGGGCGCCGAGCGCAACTGGGCCTTGATGGCGAGCAACCCCAGCGGCGACGGCACGCGCGTTGATGCGCCGATCGAGTGGCTCGCATTTCGTGGGCTCCCCTTGCTGCCTAGCTTCCCGCGCGGCACGAAGATCATCACGACGGGCGTCGTCGGTCGTGGCGATGACATGACTTTCACGTGGCCGCTCTGGACGGCTCCGGCATCGTGTCATACGGCCCGCTCGGTACTGCAGGTGAACTGGGCACCGCGAACGAAGGAGCGTGCAGCTCGCGGCGTCTTCGCTATCTGCAGCTCCTCGATCCGCCGCTCTAGCCAAGGCTTCGGCAACTTCGGTCCCTCGTCGGTCACAAGTTGAGCCCCATCACGCCGCTCCGATCGGCGTAGGCCGCACGTACAGCGCGAGGAGCGCGTCGATCTCCGGGTCGCCGGTGAGGCTCGCCGAACTCGCGGCGTTCGCGGGGTCGAGCCGGTAGCTCTGGTCGCGCGTCCGCTCCTCGATGATGCGCCAGCGGCTCCGTGCTTCGAACGAAGCGTCGTCAGCGAGCGGCGCCATCGAGCGCAGGACGAGGAGCATCGTCGCGCGGCGGATGGCGGCCGGTGTGCGTCCCGTCGGCGTGCCGTCGTCTTCGGTGTAGCCCCAGAGCCCTTCGGCGACCACGTTGCCGTGACCACGCGGGAAGGTGCGCCCGTGGCGGCGCGTGATGCGTGGGCCATCGAAGCCGGGCTGGACGGGCGCGCCGACGACGAGCAGCTCGCTCGGGTCGAGCGACAGCTCCACGGTGCCGAGCAGGAGCCGATCCACGCGGATCGGCGGGACGGGAAGCTCGATGCTCGGCGCGCCGCGCCCCGAGAGGGTCAGCGTCAGCAAGCGGGGCTCGAAGAACCAGCCCGTCACGCGATCGATGAGCCGCGACGCCTCGTCGAGCAGCAGCTCGAGGCGCGCGTCGCTCGCCTCGGCCGCCGTCACGCCTTCGGCGCGCAGGTCGGCAACCGAGGCGTACACGTCACTCTCGCTCGCGCTTGCCGCGCCTGGGGCCGTCGTCGTCCTTCGTCGGCGGCGTCGGCGTGGTGGACTTCGGCGGCAGGTCCTCGGTGGTCACAGCCGCGCGCGCGGGCACGACCTTCAGGTCGTCCGTCGCGCTGCGCTTGACCTTGGCTGCCTCGCTCTCGCCAGCGTCGAGCGCCTTGGCCTCGGCCTCGGTGCACACGTCGAACGCGAGCGGCGCGTAGCGGTCGGACGGCACCTCGCGCACGGCGCGCAGGTACTCGGCCACCGGCCTCTCGACGCGGTACCAGCCGCGCTCCTCCTGGAACTTGATGCCGGCGTAGGTGTAGCGCCGCAGCACGTGGCCACGGCGCGGGTCGTAGGGCTTCAGACGAACGAGCAGCGTGTCGGTCATGGCTCAGTCCTCCTCAGAGCTGCACGTTGATGGCCTTGGCCACGCCGGTCTCCTCCGCGAACTTCACGTCGAAGCGGAGCGTCGCGACGATCTTCAGCGTGCCCTCGGAGATGTCTCGCGCCGACTCGATGCGGATCTGCCGCCAGATGCCGACGTGGATGTTCTTCGGGTTGCAGAGCAGGATGACCGTCTGGTCGCTCCCCGCGCCGAGGTTCTCGGGGAACAGCGGGATCGGCTGCACCGGCACGCCGGAGTAGAGGACCGGCGCGTCGCCCTCGAGGAACTTGTCGCCCACCGCCGTGGCTCGCTCGGCGAGCGAGTTGCGGTAGTCGAGGTCCGCGTCGACGCTGGTGAGGTACCGCATCGCGCTCTTGTCGCGCAGGTACTCGCTGGGCAGCGTCTTCACGAGATCGCGCAGCAGGTCCTTCGAGATCGGCGCAGCCGCCGCGTCGACGACGTGGCTCGTGGCCTGCTTGAGCGCGCCGTCCATCGTGGCGAGGAACGGGTCGGCGGACGCGGTGTCGCCACTGACCAGCACCTCCTCCATGTCGCGCGAGATGGCGTCGGCGATCATCTCCATCATCGTCTGGCGCAGCTCACCGCGCTCGATGGAGTCCTCGAGCACCTCGTCGGAGAGGCGCACCTCGGCCTTGAACAGCTTGGCGTCGAGCTCGACCTGGGAGAGGTCGGGTGCGGCGCGCTGCGCAGGCGGGAGCGCCGTGGCTTCCTGGCCGGGGCGCAGGATGCGGCTGCCGAACTTGATCTTCGAGATCTGCTGCTTCGGCGAGGCCATCGGGACGACCGTGGCCTGCTGCATGAGGACGGACTGCTTGATGAGCAGGCGCATGAACTTCTGCGCCTGCGCGGGCTTGAGGATGCCGCCTCCCGCCGTCAGGTCGGCGAGCGCGAGATCGGCCTCGACGGCCAACACCACGTCGGAAATGGACGGATTTGCGCAGGAGGTCCAGAAGGTCTTGGCCGCTTGGAACTTCCCGGAGTTGGGTCGCGTTGTCTTCTCGGAGGCGCAAGACGACATCGTGATCTCTGGCCAAGACCGCGCGTCACACGGCAAAGGTGTTCGCGCGCTCACGTGCTCGGCCTTCATCACGGGCATCATGCGTCACTGCGCCCAGAACAAGCTGCCGCACCCGGGGCTGGTCGTATTGGACTCGCCGCTCACCGCATACAAGGACCCTGACGCGCCAGGAACGGACGGCGCGCGCTTTCGCAAGGCGGGCGTGAAGGAGGCGTTCTACCGCGCTCTCGCGGGCGAGCTGTGCCCGGGCCAGTTCATCATCCTCGAGAACCAGGAGCCCCCGACCGACGTCGTCCCGAAGATCGTCTACCACCACTTCTCGAAGTCGGATGTCGGGAGATACGGGTTCTTCCCGCGCGCGGTGGGGACAGAGTGATGCTGCGTGTTCACATCAGGCCCGCGCCGACTTGCATGGCGAGTTCCGTGGTGGAAGCGGGCAAGTCCGGGCGCCCAAGTTCGCCCACGGTGCGCGCAGTCGATCGGCTTGCTTCCTCGTCCGAGTCCGCGGCCTCCGGCGCGCCCTGGGCCAACGTGGGCGCCCTGGTGGCGCTCGTCGCCGACGCCGCCCGGGCAGGTGACCATCAAGTCTGGCTTGGCCGTGGCCGCCGAGGACCGCGGAGCCCGGTCGCGATCTCCGCGCTCGCCAAGCGCGGCACGCTCCGGCGCGGAGCGCGGCGCCCGCTCATGGTCGGCGTCATCTCGAACACGTACGCGTTGCGAGGCGCGTCGATGATGCCGGGAAGGCGCCGTGCGTCCTCGGGCAGCAGGTCGCGCTCGCGGACCTCGAAGCCGACCTCCTCGGCGAACCAGGGCGTCCCGCTCGCGGTGTACATCCGGCCGACGCCGGTCTGGTACGCGTGCCGGACGATGAACTCGACAAGCGAGCGCCCATGTCCCTGCCTGCGGTGCGGCGCCCGGACTGCGAGCGCTCGCAGCACCGCCGCGTCGCCGTACTCGTCGAGCACCACGACGCCCATGACGACGCGCCCGTACTCGAGGATGGCGCGGATGCGCTTCCCGCCCGCCGGCTCGAGCCACAGCTCCAGCATCGGGAACCACGTCGTCTGCAGCAGCACGTTCACGACCGGCTCGTCGCCGGGCGCGAGCTCGCGGAAGGCCCGCCGCAGTGCTTTTGGCTTGTCGCTCAGGACCGAGTTGCGCGGCTCCGGCGTCGGCGGCTCCGGTGGCGGCCAAGTCTCCCCACGACGCTCGGCCCGGTACTTCGCGCGCCACATGCCGAGCAGGGTCTCGGCGAGCACGCCGGCGACCTCGTCGATGCGGCGCTGCACGTCAGCGCGTCGTTCCGCGCGCTCGGTGTTCGCGGCGACGTCGTCGGGCTGCGGGGCCTGGTCCATGCAGCCACCACTCAGGCTCGCTTCGCCGCTACAGTCCAGCGGCAGCCGGGACGCCTCGCTTTCGCTCAGCCTGTCCCAAGGGCACGCGATCCCAAGGCGACGGTCTCACGATGGGACAGCGCGAAGCGGCGAATCTGTCCCAGCGCTCTCGGCGCAAGTTCTCGGAGTCGCACTGCGAGCGCCGTCGTGGGTCAGTACGAACATCCGAATCTGTCCCAGAAGCGTTTACCGAGAGCGTTCGCAGGCTGCGCCGCACACGGAGCCAGTTTCGAGTCGCGCCAAATAGGGCGAGCAGCAGGTAAACGGAACCCCGAGCGGCGCGAGCTTCTCGGGGTTTCGCATTTCTGGCGGAACCGACGCGGGGATGCGCGGCGTCAACGAGGGAGCGCGACGTTCTCCGTCGTGTGCGAGGAGAACGCGGGAAGCGTTGTCGAGGGGCTCGCGGACGACCGCGAGGGCGTTCTCGCCGGGGTCTTCTCCGGGAGAATCTGGCTCGCGCGGCGCGTGGCGTTTTACTCAGCGCCTCGTCGTTTAGCAGCGCCCTTTCCACGGCCGCGTCCACGCGTCGGTGTCGGCGGCGCCAGCCGCTCGTTGGCGTCGCTCGGCTCGGCCATCGCGATGCGGCGCGCCGTTTCCGCGGCCGCGCGCACGAGGGGCGCGAGGACGTCGGCCGGACTCGCGTCTCCCCCCCACGTCGTCGGCGCACCAAGCTGGCGCAACACGGCGCCGTGGGTGACGGGCTCGTCAAAGCTGAAGTGCAACGCTGGCAGCGGCTCACGCGGTTTGTCGTACTCACCGGCCTTCAGCTTGCCGAGCTTCACCGTCGGGACTTCGATCGTCGCGTCCTCGGGCGTGACCTTGGACTTGCCCGCCTTCTTCGCAGGCGTCTCGCCGCCGCTGCCACGTGCGGCGCGGAGCGCGTCGAGCACTTGGTCCTTGGTTCTTCCGCGCAGCTCGAAGAGCAGGAACGGGTCGCGATCGAGCGCCTCGCCGAGCACGTAGTGCGTGGCCGCGACGTGCTTGCATGGGTCGCCCCAGTCCGGGCACGAGCAGCTCGTCTTGAGGTCCGCGCGCTGCTTTGGAAACAGGCTGACACCTGCCTCCACGAAGACCTCGTCGATGGTCTGCGGCATCTGCCCGGCGAGTAGCTCGGCGGAGAACTGCGCCTTCTTTGCCAGGCCGTCGATGGCTTTCTTCCACGCGGGGGCGCTGAGCTCGGTGAGCTCGATCGTGATCTTGTAAGGCGTAGCCCGCGAGCCGGTGACCTTCGCCGTGACCTTGCCGCCTTTGACGACCAGGTCGTGTGTGCGCCCGGCGCGCGCGTAGGTGCGTCCGCGTGCAAGCCGCGCGGAGTCGCCACGCAGCACGTTCTCGAGCGCCTCGATCCACCGCTGGCCCCACCACGTGGTGCCAGCCTTCTTCATCCGAATGCCACGCTTGGGCGGTGGCTTCTTCGGCGCGGGCTTGTACCAGCCGTAGTTGCTCCAGCGACTCATGGGCGCACCTCGCTGCGGGCGCGTGCCGTGCGTGCCTTGGTGCGCGGTTTCGCCGGTGCTGACGAATCACCGTCATCATCGTCACCGTCCGCCACGGCTCCCTCGGAGAGCGCGAAGAGGTCGCGCAGCGCACGACCGTCGAGCTCGGTGATCCACTGCTCGCCGGCGCCGACGACCTTCGAAGCGAGGTCGCGCTTCTGATCGAGCAAGCGGTCGATCTTCTCCTCGACGGTGCCAGCGCAGACCAGCTTGTGGACCTGCACGGCGCGCTTCTGGCCGATGCGATACGCACGGTCGGTGGCCTGATCTTCGACGGCGGGGTTCCACCAGCGGTCGAAGTGGAAAACGTGGTTCGCCGCCGTGAGATTGAGGCCTGTGCCGCCCGCCTTCACGGAGAGCACGAAGATGCGCGGGCCGTGCGGCTCCTCCTGGAAGCGGCGGACCATCTCGTCGCGGGCCTTCTTCGGCGTGCCGCCGTGAAGGAACGCGACCTCACAGCCCAAGTTCGCGCTGAAGTGCTCGACGAGCTTGTCGCCCATCTCGCGGAACTGGGTGAAGACCAGCGCCTTGTCGCCCGCTGCCACGGCTTCTTCGAGCATCTCGGTCGTGCGCGCCAGCTTTCCCGAGCGCTTCGGGAGCGGGCCGCTCTCGCCGAGGTACTGCGCCGGGTGGTTGCAGATCTGCTTGGTGAACATGAGCAGCGCGAGCACTCGCCCGCGGCGCTCGATGCCGTCCGAAGACTCGATGCGCCGCAGTTCCTCGTCGACCACAGCCTTGTAGAGCGTGGCCTGCTCACGCGTGAGCGTGCAGACGACCTTCATCTCGTTCTTCGGGGGCAAGTCCTGGATGATGGTCGGGTCGCTCTTGAGGCGGCGCAGGATGAACGGACCCACGATGCGGCGGAGGCGCGCGGTCGCGGCGTCGTTGCCGTAGCGCTCGATGGGCAGTGCGAAGTCCCTGCGAAACGCCTCGAGCGGGCCGAGCAAGCCCGGATTCGCGAACTCGAGGATCGACCACAGCTCGGCGAGGCGGTTCTCGACGGGCGTGCCCGTCAGCGCGAAGCGGTGGCTCGCGCGCAGAGCACGGGCAGCTCGCGCGGTCGCCGAGGAGGCGTTCTTGATGTTCTGCGCCTCGTCGAGCGCCGCGACCGACCAGTCGATGCTCGACAAGAGCTCGGCGTCCCGGCGCAAGAGGCCATAGGTGGTCACGACGAGCGTGCCCGGCTTCTTAGGGATGTCGCTCGCCGACTTCGCCCGCGAGGCGCCGTAGTGACGGACGAGGTTGAGTGATGGGGCGAAGCGCTCGACTTCGCGTTCCCAGTTTCCGACCACCGAGGTCGGAGCGATGAGCAACGCCGGCCGCCCATCACGGCGGGCCTCGTCCTTTCGGCGCAGGAGGAACGCGAGGAGCTGCATCGTCTTGCCGAGGCCCATATCGTCGGCGAGGCACGCGCCGAGACCGAGGGAGCCCATGGTGACGAGCCAGTTGAGCCCGCGCTCTTGATACGGACGAAGCGTGGCGTTCAGCGCCTTGGGTGCGCCGAGCTCCTTGGCGCCGCCGTTTCGCAGGCGCTCCACCAGCTCAGCCACGACGCCCGATGCGGTGACCGCGATCGACATCCCACCCTGTCGCACCTCGCCCGCGAGCACGGCCTGGATCGCCTCGCGCGCGGTCAGCTTCGATGCGCCACCGGCCAGGCGCTTCTGGATATCGCCAAGCTCGCGCGGATCGACCGCCACCCACACGCCGCGGAACTGAACAAGCGGGGCCTTCTGCTTCGCGAGCGCGGCGAGCTCACGCGCAGTCAGAGGCTCGTCGCCAATGACTGCCTCCCAGTCCACTCGAAGAAGCTCATCGAGTGCGAGCCCAGCCGTTCCGGTGACGACACCGGCGACCTTCTTGCTGCTGCCGCCGACGCGCATGCGCAGACGGAGACGCCGCTGGCCGGCTGCCGTGAGCTCGCCGGGCACGATGACGCCGAAGCCCGCTTCCGCGAGCAGCGAAGCGCCGTCGTCGAGGAACGTCCACGCCGTCGCAGGATCGAGATCCACCGACTCGGGGCGCGCTTCCTCGAGCGATCCCGCGAGCGGAGGAAAGAGCCGCGAGGCACGCCCGAGCGCCTCGAGCAGAGACTCCTGCGGGTCGCGAAACGCGCGCCCGAGCTTCTCGAGGCTGCGTCCCTTGGTCTTCCACACGTCCGAGGCAGGCACGAGCAGGCTCGGATCGTCGGGCGACTGGAGCAGGAAGCGGAGCACGAAGGGCTCGCCGTCGTCCACCGGCAGCTCGAGGCGGAAGCATGCCCGAAGCCGGTCGCGCGCGCCGAGCGCGGGTTCGCTCCAGCGCGCGAGCTCGTCCACGACGGAGCGCTCCGCGAACCCGTCGGTCTCGAAGCTGCGCTGATCGCCGCCGAGTGCAGTGCGCCAGCGATCGGCCCAGGCATCGGGCGTCGCTCGCGCCGTCTTCGCACGTGAGGCAGGCGTTGAAGGACGCCCTGGCGCGCGCGAGCCGTTGAGCGACGGGCCGCCGCGCGCCGTTCGCACCAGCGTGTCGATGATGGCATCGAGGTAGGACCGCAAGAGCGCATCGGATGCCCAGACTGCGCCGGACCTGTCGCCCGCCACTGGCACGGCGTGCGCCGCAGGGGGCATGCTCTTCGCGATCGCCGCGACCTTCGCCGCGTCCTCGCTGGCCGCGAGTGCCGCGGCCCAACGTGCCTCGATGCGTCCGCCACGCCGCGAGATCGTCGGCACGACGCGCTCGCGGGCGACGAGGTCCATCGCGAGCTTGCTGGCCAAGACCCACGTCGCTACCGAACCGGGCAGGCTCTCGATGTCGGCGGCCGGCACGACCGCGAGCTTGGCCATCGTGTCGAACAGCGGGAGCTTGAAGCCCGAGGTGTCGCCGAGGCCTTCGGGGGCGACGAGTGTCGCAGACCAGGGCTCGCCGCCAAGGCCCAGCGTCGGCAGCACGCGGGGCGCGGGTTCGGTGCCCCAGAGGAACAGGGACTCGACGTCTGGCAGGTACACGAGCGGCATCGGCCGCCGTTACATGCCACACGGCACCCGTTCTCGGGGAGGCGAAGTCTCGGGAAGCCCGAGGTTTAGGCGCCGCGGCCCGCCCTGAGTAGGTCGGCGATCGCCTTCTTGAGCATCGCGGTCCGGCTCTTGAACCCGAGCCTGCGCCAGCCCGCGTCGAGGGCCGCGACCTCGGCGGCGGTCATGCGGAGCGGCAGCACCTTGAGGTCGGCGCTCTCGCCAGGTGCGCGGTGTTCGATGGGCCCGGTCTTGATGCGCCCCTTCTGGGCCTGGCGCACCCGCCAGACCAAGTAGGCCGAGTCGGTCGAGGTCGTCTCTCGCCCGATGAGCTCGCGGTGCAGCGCCTGCAACTCGGGCACGGAGAGCTGCGTCAGCCTCATCCGCGAGATCCTCGCGCTGCGCGAGCTGCCCGTCTCCGCGCCGAGGGAGCGCTACCTCGCGGTCTTCGGCGAGGAGAGCACCGGCCGTAACAAGGACTACCTCTTCAAGCGCATCGCCTACCGGATGCAGGAGCAGCGCTACGGCGGCCTCTCGCCGAGGGCCAAGGCCCGCGCTGCCGAGCTCGCGGACAAGGCGCCCGTGCGCCGCCGCCCGCCGCGGAACGTGGCGAGCGTGAGCATCGTCGAGGCGAGCGCCCGCGATGCGCGCCTCCCGCCCGTGGGCACCGTGCTGCGGCGTGAGTTCCGGGGCGAGGTTCACGAAGTGCGCCTGCTGACCGAGGGCTTCGAGTACCGCGGCGAGTGCTTCGCGAGCCTCTCGACGCTCGCCACCAAGATCGCCGGCTCGCGCTGGAACGGCTTCTTGTTCTTCAAGGTCGGCGCGAAGGGGGCGGCATGAGCTCGGCCCTCGTGAATGAGCCGAAGGTCGTCCGCTGCGCCATCTACACGCGCAAGTCGACGACCGAGGGGCTCGACTCCGACTTCAACACCCTCGACGCGCAGCGCGAGGCGGCCGAGCACTTCATCAAGAGCCAGGCCGCGCAGGGCTGGAAGGTGCTGCCCACGCGCTACGACGACGGAGGCTTCACCGGCGGCAACCTCGAGCGCCCGGCGCTCACTCGGCTCATGGACGACATCGAGCGCGGCCAGATCGACACGGTGGTCGTCTACAAGGTCGACCGCCTCAGCCGCTCGCTGCTCGACTTCTCCCGCCTCGTCGAGCGCTTCGAGAAGCGCCGCGTCGCCTTTGTGAGCATCACCCAGCACTTCGACACCTCGACGTCGATGGGCCGCCTCGTGCTCCACATCCTGCTCTCGTTCGCGCAGTTTGGGCGGGAGCTGATCAGCGAACGCACGCGCGACAAGAACGCCGCCGCCAAGCGCCGGGGGAAGTGGACCGGCGGCCCGCTGGTGCTCGGCTGCCGCGTCGACCGCCAGCGCCGCGCGCTCGAGGTGGTGCCCGAGGAGGCCGCCATCGTGAAGCTGGTCTTCGAGCTCTACGAGCGCACCCTATCGATGGCGCTTACGGCACAGCGGCTCAACGCGCGCGGACTCACGCTGCGGACGCGCGTGGCCGAAGACGGCACCACGCGCGGACGGCCCTTCAACAAGAACGCCGTCCATCGGCTGCTCCGCAACCCGCTCTACGTCGGCAAGGTTCGCCACAACGACGCCATCTTCCTCGGCGAGCACGAGCCCATCGTCGACCCCGACGTGTTCGAGCGCGTGCAGCGCACCCTCGACCTGCGCGCGGCCGGAGCCGGCACGCGTCGCCCGCGACGGAGCGAGTCGCTGCTGACGGGCCTGCTCCGCTGTCTGCCCTGCGACGCGGCGATGAGCACGAGCCACGCCTACAACCACAAGAAGCAGCGCTACCGCTACTACCGCTGCCGCGCCTCGCAGGAGCGCCTGCGCTGCCCCACGGGCCTGCTCAACGCGAACGACGTCGAGGCCGCCGTCGTCGCCCAGGTGAAGGCGCTCGCGAAGAGCGGTGCCCTGCGCGAGCGCATCCTCGCGACGCTCGCCGAGGGGGACGAGGGCGAAGCCGAGCTGCTCGCCACGAAGGACCGGCTCGAGGCGCGGATCACCGAGGTTGGCGCCGAGGCCAAGCGCCTGCTCGGCGCCTTCAGCAGCGTCGATGCCGGAGGGCGCCTGCTCGCCGAGCGCCTCAGGGAGCTGGAGCGTGAGACCGACAAGCACCGCGCCGGGGTCGCGGACCTCGAGCGGCGTCTCCGCGCCTGCGCCGCGCTCCGCACCGAGGGCGAGCATGTGGCCAAGCTGCTCGACGCCTTCGACGAGGTCTGGGACGCGCTCGTTCCCGAGGAGCGCCGCGAGGTGCTGCGCGCCCTCATCGCGCGCGTCGGCGTCGACCCCGAGAACGGCACGCTGTGCGTCACTTTCCACGAGCCCGCGCCGCCAACCGGTCCGCAGCCGACGATGGAGGCCACGCCGTGACCGAGGTCGTCATCGCGTTCCAGGGCGGGCGCGCCTGGCGCCAGCACCAGCAGGTCGCGAAGCGAGCCCCGACGCGCCGCTACCCCGCGCGCATCGCCCGGCAGCTCGCCCTCGCGCACGCCCTGCGCCGACGTCTCGAGCGCGGGGAATTCGCGGACTTCGCCGACATGGCCCGCCAGCTCGGCTTCACCCGCGCCCGCGTCCCCCAGCTCATGGACCTGCTCCTCCTCGCGCCCGAGGTGCAGGAGGAGATCCTCTTCCTCGAGCTGCCCCCGGGCGCCCAGCCCGTGAGCGAGCGGGGTGTGCGCGAGGCGGTGCTCGGGACGATCGACTGGCAGGAGCAGCGGCGGCGGTGGGAGGGGTTGAAGCGGGAATTCAGCACCCCAACCTGAACAGGCGTTGAGCCGGCCAAGGCCGTGGCATAGAATGGCGCCCCTTGGAGTCTGATGCCGCCGCTAGCCCTACGCGCCACCCAACCTGGAGGCCGGATGCCTGACGAGGTCCTGACCATCAAGGAGGTCGCTGCGCTGCTCAAGCTCGCGGAGAAGACCGTCTACGCCATGGCGCAGGCCGGCGAGATTCCGGCTTTCAAGATCCGGGGCCAGTGGCGCATCAAGCGCACCGAGCTCGACCAGTGGATCGACGCGCAGCCGCGCGGTGGGGATGGGGGTGGCCGTGGCGAGTGATTCACGCGAGGACTCCTTCAAGGAGGTCTTCAAGCTCGCGACCAACGGGTTCGCGCCGTACGGGTGGCAGCTTCTGGTTGCGGTCGACGGCCTGCCTGATGTGCTCCCGGTGCCGACGGGGCTCGGGAAGACGGAGGTCGCGCTCGCGTGGGCGTGGCGCCTGCTCGTCGACAAGAAACCGGAGCCGCTGCACCTAGTCGTCTGCCTACCGATGCGCAGCCTCGTGACTCAGACCGTGCAGCGGTTGAAGACCTATTTCGACGCCGTTAAGGCGGAGAAGCCCGAGATCGACGTCGCCGTTCATCAGCTCATGGGCGGCGCCATCGATGACGAATGGGTCGGCCACGTTGATAAGCCATGGGTGCTCGTTGGCACGCAGGACCAACTTCTCTCGCGCGCTCTGAACCGCGGCTACTCAATGAGCCGCTTCGAGTGGCCGGTTCACTTCGGCCTGCTTAACAACGACTGCCGGTGGCTGATCGACGAGGTCCAGCTCATGGGGCCGGGCCTGTGGACGACGTCGCAGCTCGACTGGATGCGACGCAAGCGGTTCGAGTCGCTGAGGCCGTGCCCGACGACGTGGATGAGCGCCACCGTAGGCACGTCGTTCCTCAGCACCACGGATAGAGTGCTTGACGCACTCGCCGAGCCATCGAACGAGCAGATCGCATTCGAAGGCAAGCTCAAGACCGCGCTTGATGGTGACGCAGGACTCAAGTGGTGGCGCACGGCGAAGCGCCCTCTGGCATGGTGGCAGCCAGACGCAGCCGCGCAACCGACGACCGGCGGAGGCAAGAAGCGAGGCGCAGCAAAGTCCGCCGCAGCGACGGCACTCACGCCGGACGCCATCGCCGCCTCCGTGAAGGCGAAGCACGTGGCTGGCACGCTCTCGCTCGTCATCTGCAACACCGTCGACATGGCACGCGCGGTATTTGGCGCGTTGTCTTCGGTCGACCACAAGGTGCTCCTCACGTCGCGGTTTCGTCGCGAGGACCGCGAACGTCACGAGCAGCGCCTCATCGACTTCGACGCCCAACGCAAGGCCGGCGCGCTACCGGATCACGATCCAGGCCTCATCTGCGTGAGCACGCAGGTCATCGAAGCGGGCGTGGATATCTCGGCGCATCGTCTCTTCACCGAGCTCGCGCCGTGGCCGTCGATGCTGCAGCGCCTGGGTCGATTGAACCGAAAGGGAGACGACCAGGACGCTCAGGCTTGGGTCTGGGAGACGCCGAAGGAAGGCGGCAACAAGAAGGTCGAGCGCATCGGGCCGTACGACGCCGCGGATATCGATCGCGCCAAGAGGCTCGTCGATGCTTTCGCCCCACTCTCTCAAGACAAGGCGTTCTCGGAGGCCATCGCTGGGCTAAACGCGAACAAGCAGAAGGAAGTGACCAAGGCAATGCAGCCAAAGCTGAGCCCGCTGCCACGCGCGGTCGATGTCCACGGGCTCTTCTCCACCGAGCGTGACGTCCACGGTGGGTTTACCGACGTCAGCGCCTTCGTGCGCGGTACCGATCCCAACCTCGATGTGACGGTGTTCTGGCGCGACTGGCGTGGCCACAACCCTCCGCACGGCGACGACCTCGACGGCCCGATGCTGGAGCCGGCGAAGGAGGGCTGCCCTGTCTCCTTCGTTCGCGTCCAGAAGATGCTCGAGAGCAGCACGGCCAACGCGTGGTTGTGGGACGACGAGGCGGATCGTTGGGAGCGCGTGAACCACTGGGACATCCGCCCTGGCATGCTCGCCATGCTGAAGCGCGACGTTGGCGGCTACGACGAGACCGAAGGGTGGACGGGGGACAAGTCGAACGTGCTCGCCGAAGTGCCGCGCCCCGGGCGCGGCGCGACCCTGCGAGACGACGCGTGGACCGAGGTCGGCTACTGGTCGAAGCTCGAAGACCATCTCAAGGACGCAAGACGTGAAGCCGAGAAGCTGTGTGCCGCGCTCTCGCTGTCGGACGACATGCAGAGGGCCGTCGTCGATGCTTCAGGCCTACACGATCTCGGCAAGGCCCATCCGCAGTGGCAGGCCGCGTTGCCCGATCGCTCCGGCATCCCCCAGGCACTGCTCGCCAAGAGCCCGCGCGTTGTAGCCGCCGACGTCGGGGGTGACGCATCCACCGTCCGCGCAGAGTTCGTCAAGCTTCGACCGCAGGCCCATGCACTGCCGGATGAAGCGCGTCGGCGCGGTCGTGAAGACGTCGTTCGTCTTCGGTGGGCCATCGACGACAGGCTCAGCGACGCCGAAGTGATGTCGCTGCGCGCTGTCGCCGGTGTTCGCTGGGCAGGCCACCTCCAGTTCCGCCCCGGGCTTCGCCACGAGGTCGCCTCCGCCCTGGCGATGTGGCGGAAGTACAGCGACAGCGAGCCGAAGCCGTATCCGGCGCTCGCAGTCTACCTGGCGGCCACGCATCACGGAAAGGCGCGCACCGTGATGCGCTCGACGACGGGCGAAGGCGATGACGTCTTCGGCGTGCGGAGCGAGCCGAGCTTGCTCGTAGTCGGTGACGATCAGTGGCCGCTCGACTTCTCGATCGCGAAGGACGGCGCCGAGGGACGATGGGAGGGGAACGAGTTCGTGATGTCCGGGTCCGGGTGGACGGGCCTCGTCGCTGATCTGCTTGGCCCGTGGCGGCCAGAAGAGAAGAGCGACGCCGGCGCTGTGCCAGAGGACGAACCGAGGCGTCTCGGTCCTTTCGCCCTCGCGTATCTCGAAGCGCTCGTCCGCATCGCGGACTGGCGCGCGAGCGCGCAGCCGAGCGCGAGCACAAGGCCGAGCGAGGTGCGCGATGGCCGCTGAACTTCGGCTTCCGGTGCTGGCGCTGCCCGGCCTGTCGCCCGATAGCCTCGGCAACTACCTCGCGTCGCTCGGCCTCTTACGGGTGCTGTCTCGAAGGTGGCCGAGCACGCGGATCGCGTGGCGAGACGAGGTGCTGCAGGTGGTCGGCGGCCCGACGACGTTCGACGAGCTGCTCGACGAGCTGGTGTGCGTCGCCACGAAGCGCTCATGGACTCCATACGAGCGAGGCTGGCTCGCAGAGCAAACGAAGGGGACGAAGCTCGGACAGAACAAGACCACCAATTCCCAGTCAGGCGCACCAGTCGCGACGTGGCGCTCGGAGCAAACCGAAGAAGCCGTCGGGGTGCTCGATGCCCACATTGTCGCGACGACACGGCAGTTTTTCAATCCCCTCACTGGCAACGGTGGAAGCGCCGGCAACCGCGACTTCACGGATGGATGGAAGCGAGCGACAAACCTACTCGCTGGTCCAGGCAAACAAGACATCCGAGGGCATCTCCGTGACATGTTGCTCGGAGGGGTTGTCGAGTGGCTCGTTACCGACGTCCCTCTCGAAGGCAAGAAGAAGAAGGGCTCTCTGAACGCGGCAAGCTGGTTCAGCTCCTCGAACAAGATCTACAACAATGGACAGAAGCCCTCTCGTGAGGCCGGGTTGTCTCCCTGGGCGATGGCGCTGGCTTGCGAAGGACTCTTGTTTTTCGCTGGTGGCGCATCTCGCAGACTAGGAGCTCGCTCTCGCGCCGCGGGTGCGTTCCCCTTCGTTACCCAGTCGGCTTCGCCGGAGACTGCAGGTGAAGCAGGTCGAATTCTCGGAGAGATCTGGACGCCGCTGTGGATACGCCCCATGTCGGTCGCTGAAACGGCGACGCTGTTCTCGCGCGGGCGTGCCGAGTTGCGTGGACGTGGAGCCCTCACCCCCGCTGCCTTCGCCACGGCCATTCGGAAGCGCGGCGTGGACGCTGGCATCAGCGAGTTCCGTCGCTTCACGCTTGGGCGGACGACCAGCGCCAACACGTTCGAGCCCCGTTTGGAGGCTCGCTTCTCGCTCGAGACCCGCTCTGGCGCGACAGCCGCGGTCGCGCCCGCGTTGGTACGTGTCACCGCATTGCTCGAACAGCGCGGCTTCCCTCGTGACCGCAAGGTGGGTCAGCGGTGGCGCTTCGAGGGACTTCGAGGGCCCATCGAGGCGGCGCTCCTCGATGTCGCAGCAGAGCCGAATCGCTACGAAGCGGGCATTGCGTTGCTCGACGCGGTCGTCAGCGCGCTGGATCGCATCGACCGCAACCGGAGCTTCCGCGAGGGCAAGATCCGCTGGGAGCCGCTGCCGCTTGAGTGGCTGCCTTCGCTGTTCGCTGATGAACAGCCTGGCGTCGAGGCACGGCTCGCCTTGTCGCTCGTGTCGGCCTTCTCGGTCGCATACCCCTTCGCCACGTTTCGTTTCGGCGTCGAGTGGAAGTACGGCCAGACCTACGCGAACTACACGCACACGGAGCGTCCTCCGGCGCGCTGGGTTTGGGGACCTGGCGAGCTGGCTCGAGTCCTTGCCGTCGTGTTGTCGAGAAGACTCCTCGACCAAGCGGCAGACGCGGACAGGCCCCATCAACGTGGCCGCGCCCCCCTTGCGGCGACGACGTCGCAAGTACGGCATTGGCTCGCCGGTGATCTCGACGAGTCGCTGTTCTCGGCTTGGCTCTCGAGACTCGCGCTCTTCGACTGGAGAAGGGTTTCGCAAGAGGTTCGCGCGCTCACCCCAAGGGACGACAGCACGCCTCGAGCCGATGGCGAACTGGCCTTGCTCGGGCTCCTCCAACCGCTCATCGACCAGCGCCCCCTGATCATCCGCGGTCTGTCTTCGAACGATCTGTTGTCAGGCGAGGCGGGCGTTCGAACGACGGAGGCCGCGCGCTCGCTCGTCACGCTGATCCGCGCCGGCAACCTCGACGCCGCGCTGAGACTTGCGAGTAGTCGCCACGCCATGGCTGGTGCGCGCCTCGCGACGTTCGACGTGTCGTTCGCCACGCACCACCCCGACCGCCTCGCCGCGGCCCTGCTGTTCACCATCTCGGACCGCGATCGAGCGGGCCTGTTCGAACGCTGGCTTCGTCCTCGACGCCGGCCACAAAGAGGAGAAGCACATGTCTGAAGCTGAGAAGAGTCCCCCGAAGAAGCTCTCGCCCGCCGATGTTCTGAAGGGCGAGTCGCCGCTCGTCCTGACCGCCACGCTCGAGCCGATCGCCGGCGACCGGTTCCAGCCCGCCGGGTTCCCCGAAATCGGCCACGTCATCTACAAGGCCCCGCGCAAGGACGGCAGCACAGAGAACGTCTGCATCGTCGACAGCGCGGCGAGCATGGCCAACCACCTCGAGACGGTCTGCCAGCGTGGCGCGCACGATCTCGACCTCGTCGATGAACTCAGCGGGATGCCGTACATTCGCTGCGTCACGGGCGATCTCGTCGATGGCAAGCTCCCGAACAACAAGCGCGAGACCATCGTCACCAGCCTTACCGAAGGCCACCGCATCGCCTCGTCCTACTTCCTGGATGGCGCAGCGCTAAAGAGCGACGGCGCCAAGGGCGACAGCAAGTTCGAGGGCGCGCTCATCACGAAGTTCGGCATCGTCTTGCCCGGAAGCTCGAAGGCGCACCCGCCACCGGAGAAGTGGTGGGACGTATTCAAGAATATCTTCGAGATCGATCCGAACTCCCTCGTCCACGGCGTTCTATTTCCGCAGTGGCAGATCAAGATCCCGCGCGCGCTCACGGCTCACCTCGAGGCATTCGGTGCGGGTCGTGTGGATCGCTCCGGCGTGAAGTTCGACCGGCTCGGTAAGACGACGTCTGGGCAGCCGATCTTTGCGGTCGATGACGCGACCGCCGAGTCGATCCGCGCGACGTTCGTTCTCGACATCAGCCTCATCCGTTCATTTGGGCGCAAGAAGGGCGAGGACACGGTCGGCCTCTCCGAGAAGCAGCAGGAGTTCCTCGTCGCGCTCGCGCTTTGGAAGATCCAGAAGCTCCTCGCGTCGCCCTTCCGTTTCCGGTCCGGCTGCCACCTCCGTCGTACGACGCTCAGGAGCTACGAGCAGGAAGTGGAAATTGAGGTCAACATCACACAGGCGATCAAGGACGCCGGCCTCGACAAGCTGCCGGTCACCGACGTGTTCTGGCCGCGAGAGGAGCTGTATCGCGAAGGCCAAGCTGATGCGGCCAAGAGCAACGACGAGGACGAGGGCTCGGAAGAGACCGAGGGATGAAGATCGTCCTCCGACAAGAGTTTCCACTCGGACGCTTCCACGCGACGCCGTGGCGCGTGAACCCGTTCGACGATCCGCACGGCGAGTGGCCGCCGAGCCCATGGCGCCTCGTTCGCGCCGTCACTGCGCGCTGGTACCAGTGGGCGCGCGAATTCGAACGGGAGCCGGATCTCACGCAGCTTGAGAAGCTGCACAGTGCGCTCTGCAAGAGCACCTATGCGTTTCATCTGCCATCCGATGCAAGGAAGGGCAGCCCACTCCGGCAGTACCACCCGACCGATTTCGGTTGGCGACCGGCCGAGAAGAAGAAGGCGGGAACGCGCAGTTACGGCACCAGCCTCGTGCAGGACAACTACTGGTGCGTGCCGCCCGAGGCTCCCGTGTGGTGGCTCATCGAGGGCAATGACTGGATCGACGAGTTGCAGGCGGTGCTCGCCCAGTGCCTCGACCGCATGACCTACTTCGGGCGCGCCGAGACGCTCACGCGCATTCGCGTGGCGCGCTCGGCCGACGAGATTCCTCAGGCCAACTGCATACTCGCCAGCAAGCGCACGGCGGGCGCAGTGCCCGTGCTGTCGCCGCTCAAGGAGGCCACGCGCGAAGACATCGAGCACACGACCGACAACCCCGAGGCGGTGAAGCGAGCTGTTCCGCCCGGCGCGCAATGGCTCTACGCGGTGCGACCCGAGCGGCCCGCAGCCCGCGAGCGCCGTCGCGTGCCGGAGCATCGCTCGGGATGTCACCTAATGCAGTTTGCCATTGGCTGGAACGTTGCGCCGGAACGTCGCGCTATGGTGCGACTCACGGCGCGGTTTCGTGGGGCCGTGCTCCGTGAGTTGCTGCGCTTGAAGACGGGTGACGCTTCGGCCAACTGGACAGGAGCCAGTCGCGATGTGCGCGAGGCGGTCGCCGATATGACCGGCAAGGACGCGAACGGCGACGTACTGAAAGGCCATCGCCACACGGAGTTCTTGGCCTGGTGCGAAGACGACCAGCCGACGCGCCTCGTTGTCTGGCGTGGCTCGCGCACGTTCGATGCCGATGAGCAGGAGGCGATCCTGCTTGCAGCTGCGCGCGACGTGTCGTGGGCAGCGGCAGGCTCGGACTTCGACGAGTGGAAGGTGCGACTTGTCCCTCTCGATCGAGCGGTTCCGCCACCACCCGGATTCGGCGGCCAATCGTCGAAGGTCTGGGAGTCGGTGACGCCGTACGTCCCTCCGCGCCATCACCTTCGCGGTGGGAAAGAGCGCGATGGCGAGTCGATGGCTGAACAGATCCGCCGCGAAGTTCAGGGGCGAGAGCTCGCGCAAGATGTCGAGGTCGAGCTGGTGGGCACGCCTCAGTGGGTTTCGGTGCACATACCTCGGCGGGAGGCGAACAAGCGCGCGTTCACCGGCGATCGCCGAGGTCAGATGGTCCGCTTACGCTTCACCACGCCGGTAGTCGGTCCCATCCGGCTCGGACACTCCTCCAGCTTCGGCTTGGGGCTCTTCCGCCCCGTCGAGGAGCCAGACCACCCGTGACCACGCTCGCCGCCCTCCAGTCGCTCATCGCTCTCGGCGAGTCCGAGACGCTCGAGTTCAAGCGGTCGACGGCGGAGCTGCGGCGCGCGGGCGAGACGCTGTGCGCGTTCTTGAACGGCGACGGCGGGCAGGTGCTGGTCGGCGTGGGGCCCAAGGGGCAGCTTGTCGGCCAGCAGGTCGCCGACATCACGCTGCGGGACATCGCTGAGACACTCGGCAGGATCGAGCCAGCCGCGCGCATCGAGGTCGACCGCGTCGCGCTGGGGAACGGGCTCGACGTCATCGTGTTGTCGGCGCCGTCGTCACGGGCGTTCGTGCCCTTCGTCTATGATGACAAGGCGTACAAGCGCGTGGGCTCGACGACAACGACCATGTCGCAGGACGAGTACATGCGGCTGCTCCTCGACCGCAACCACGCGCGCCACCGCTGGGAGAACCAGCCCGCCGAGGGCGGGCGCCTCGAAGACCTCGACCACGAGGAGATCCTCCGCACCCGCGCGAGCGCTATCGAGCATCGGCGCCTATCGGCGAGCACCAGCATGGATGCCTCTGACATCCTCGACCGCCTCGGTCTGCGCATCGACGGGCAGCTCACCAACGCCGCGCAGATGCTCTATGGCACGAAGTTCCTGCCGCGTTACCCGCAGGCACTGATCAAGCTCGGGCGCTTTCGCGGCACGAAGATCACCGGCGACATCCTCGACAACCAGCAACTCCACCTGCATGCCTTCGCGATGGTGCGCGAGGCGATCGCGTGGCTCGATCGCACGCTGCCGCTCGCGGCGCGCTTTCCCAAAGGCAGCATCTTCCGGGAGGACCGCCAGCCAGTGCCCGCCGAGGCGCTGCGCGAGACGATCATCAACGCGGTCATCCACCGCGACTTGAGCCTCGCGAGCGGCTACGTCGCCATCGCGGTCTTCGACGATCGTATCGAGGTGCGGAGCGTCGGCGAGCTGCCGTTCGGTCTACGCGCCGAGCAGCTCTCAGAGGAGCACCCGTCGAAGCCGCGCAACCCGGATCTCGCAGGCGCCTTCCATCGCACGGGCGCCATCGAAGTTTGGGGCCGTGGCACCAACCGTGTCATCGAGGCGTGCCGCTCCTGGGGCATCGACGCACCGACGTTCAAGGTCGAGATGGGCGTCACGACGGTCACCTTCCACGCAGAGATCCGTCCGGGAGGTGAGGCGGGGCAAGCCGGGACCAAGCCGTCCCCAGGCACCGACCTAGTCGGCGACTCAGTCGGCGACCCAGTCGCTCGCCTCCTAGGCGCGCTCGAACGAGGCCCGCTGGCTACAGCGCAACTTCAAAAGGCTCTGGGGCTGAAGCACCGACCGACGTTCAAGGAGAACTACCTCAAACCTGCGCTTGCGGAGCGGCTCATCGAGATGACCGTCCCTGACAAGCCGAGCAGCCGCCTGCAGAAGTACCGACTCACCGACGCGGGCAGGGCCCGGCTTTCGACCAAACGCGGAGGCGCGCCGTGAGTTCACTCGAGGGGCGTGTGACGGCGAGGGGCTCACTCGATGCGCGGGGGCTGGAACCGGGTCGACCGGGGCCCGAGCCCGATCGACCGGAGTTGACTGCGGATCGACCGGAGTCGGAGGCCGATCGACCGGAGCTCCCGCCCGACCTCGCGGCCTCTGTGATGGTCGCCGAGGGGCGCCTGCGCCGCCTGTTCCCCGACGAGCCGAGCCACCCGAACCAGGCCTACGCCGCGGCGTCCGACGACGACGAGAAGAGCCCGACGTGAAGACGCCGCCGAAGAAGGCCTCAAAGAAGAAGGCGAAGCTCAGCCGCGCCGCGGCCGACCCACGCAGCGCGGATCACGTCGCCCTCGTGGAAGGAGTCGCCGAGCGTGGCGCGAAGGACGACGTGGCGGGCCTCGGAGACTTTGAGACGCAGGCCCGCACCGACATCCGGCTGCCTGCCGATGCTCACGTGATCGGCGAGCCCGTCACGGTGACCGCGCTCCGCAACCCTGGGCTGCCGCACGTCGCGCTCTTGGCCACGTGCCAGCGAGGCGAGAACACCTACGAAGTCGGCTTGGCGGACGTGACGTTCGCGTCGGGTAGCCCTGCCGCGCAGCTCGTGTCGAGGTACCGCGCCTGGCTTGGACTTCCAGCGGCGAGCGCGCAGACGGCTACCGCCCCGCGCCCACACAAGGTCGCGAGCGAGGACATCGTCATCGGAAAGTCCGTGGAGCTCATCGTGCTCGCGTGCAAATCGAACGCGCTCCGCTGCCGCCTGCTCGGCACCGCGCGCGAGGTGACGCTGCGCACCGCCGTCCGCGACGCGGTGCCCGGGTCGATCATCACCGTCACGCCGACCAAGGAGTGGACACACGCTCGGCATCCGTACATCTCGGGCTCCATCAGCTCGACCCGTTGCGACGCGTTCGCCCTGGGTCTGACGCCACTCGCCCTCCACCAGCAAGGCGACTGGGACCCGGACGACGAGTACTGGGGCGAGGAAGAGGAACCGGTCGACGACTGGGCCAAGCCAATCATCGCGCGCGGCAAACGGCCGATGTTCGAGTTGGAGCAGGTCATCCCCGGTGCCGATCCCGACGACTTCGATTCCGATCCGATTCTCGAAGCCGCTGAGCTGCGCTCGGCGGGCGATGAGAGGGGCGCGTACGACCTGCTGATGAACCTGCTCGCGAAGGATCTTCGCTGCCTCGACGCGCATGCCCACCTCGGCAACCTCGAATTCGAGCGCAACCCCAAGCAGGCGCTTCGACACTACGAGATGGGCACCACCATCGGTGGCGCTTCGCTCGGGAAGGACTTCGACGGCGTGCTTGCGTGGGGTCTCATCGACAACCGCCCGTTCCTGCGGTGCCTGCACGGCGTCGGCCTCTGCGCGTGGCGTCTCGGTGACCTGCGCGTAGCCAAGGCGGTCTTCACGAAGATGCTGTGGCTCAACCCCAGCGACAACCAGGGCGCCCGCTTCAACCTCGCTGCCGTCGAGGCCGGCAAGACGTGGGAAGAGATGGAGGGTGAGGAAGCATGACGCGCGGCTACGCCAACTCGTGGACGAGCGTCCGCCTCCCCGAAGCTGATCTCGCCGAGGTCGTGCTCGAGGTCGCCGCGCCGCTGATCAGCGAGCTTGGATTCGGGGCACCCCTCGAGCAGGCGAGAGAGGTCGTCGCGCTGGTGGTGTCCTTCTGGAACGCCAGCGTACGCGCGTCGAAGCGCTGGGAGCGACGCCGGGTGAAGGAGTTGAACGAGCTGAAGAAGCAACTCCACGGGCAGAAATGCCATGGCTCTGCGACGTTCGACGTCCTCGCCGAGCGCTTCAACCCGCACTGGCTCGACCCGCGACTCGTAGAGGACTGGTCCTACGACGAGGACTCGACGGGGGCGCGGCGGCTGACCTGCACCGTGGGCTTGCCCGACGGCGTTCGCGCGGAGGTGCCGCCGCCCATCGACAAGCGAATCGCGATCGGGGGTGCTTTCCTGGACGAGGTGAGTATTCGCCTCGACAGAACCTCGTCCCTCAGCTTCCCCTACGCCCGCCACAGCGGAGCGGTCGCTGAAGACGGCACGACGACGGTGCATGCAATGATGCCTGCCGCGCTCCAGCTCTTCGCGGAGGGCCGCCTGCAGCCGGTGGGTGGTCCCGCAGTCGACGTCAACGTCGGTGGTCGAGCGCTCGGGCCGATGGTTCTCGTCGAGGTCCGAAGCGCGGGCGAGCGCCACGATGTGGCAACGCTCGTCTTCGAGCCGAAAACGAGTCCGGGAGGCACGGCGTGACCCGAAAGAAGCAGCCGACCGAGGTCTCCCTCGTGCGCTCCTCGGCCGCCGAGTACCTGACCTTCGTCGCTGCCAGCGGCACGGGCGGCGTCGAGGCCGTCTACGCCGACGAGAACGTGTGGCTCAGCCAGAAGATGATGGCGCAGCTCTACGACGTGGAGGTGCCGACCATCAACTACCACCTGAAGAAGGTGTTCGAGGACTGCGAGCTGGAGGAGGGGGCAGTTGTTAGAAGTTTTCGAATAACTGCCGCCGACGGCAAGGGCTACGACACCAAGCACTACAACCTCTCGGCCATCATCGCCGTCGGCTACAAGGTCAACTCCGAGCGCGCAGTGCAGTTCCGCAAGTGGGCCACGCGCGTCGTCGAGGAGTTCACCATCAAGGGCTTCGCGATGGACGACGAGCGCCTCAAGCGCGGCGGCTCGATCCTGAGCGACAAGTACTTCGAGGAGCAGCTCCAGCGCGTCCGCGAGATCCGGCTGTCGGAGCGCAAGTTCTACCAGAAGATCACAGACATCTACGCGACCGCCGTCGACTACGACCTGACCGCGCAGGCCACCAAGCGCTTCTTCGCGACGGTGCAGAACAAGCTGCACTGGGCCATCCACGGGCAGACCGCCGCCGAGGTCATCGTCGACCGCGCCGACGCGACCAAGGAGCACATGGGCCTGCACACCTGGACCGACGCGCCCCACGGCAAGATCCAGAAGTTCGATGTGGTCGTGGCCAAGAACTACCTGACCGAGGACGAGCTCGCGCAGCTCTCGCGACTCGTGAACGCCTACCTCGACGTCGCGGAGAGCATGGCGCTCCGCAAGATCCCCATGACCATGCAGGACTGGGAGACGCGGCTGAACCGCTTCCTCGACGCGACGGACCACGCGGTGCTCTCGGACGCGGGCAAGGTAACCGCTGAGATCGCCAAGGCGCACGCCGAGAGCGAGTTCGAGAGGTACCGCATCGTGCAGGACCGTCTGTTCGAGAGCGACTTCGATCGCGTCGTCGCCGAGGCCAAGCGGCTCGCGAGCGGTGAGCCGTCGGCATCGACCAAGCAGCGCAAGGCGCGAGGGAAGAAGTCGTCCGATGAGTGAGCCGTCGAAGACCTCCAAGCCGCGCGCCCCTGGCTTTGTCGAGCGCCTCAGGAGCGCCGCCTCGCTCATGCTCCGCCGTCGAGTTCGGCCTCTACCACCTGCTCCTCACGACCGTGGACCGCGTCTCGCGCCTGCCGCGCAACACGACGATGCCCGAGGCCGCGCGCCTCTACCGCGAGAACATCGCCCTCAAGGCCCAGCTCGACGCGCTCGAGGCCGAGCTCGCTCAGCGCACGGAGCCCGCGCCGACGCCGATGGCCACGCGCGCCGCGCAGGTCTTCGCGTACCTCCTCACACGCGGTGACGAGCCCTTCCAGCGGTACTTTCTCACGGCGTCGCTGCGCACGATCAGGCGCTGGGCGACCCGCTTCCGCTCGCTGCGAACGCGCGCGGCCACCGGTGGCCGACCGCCCCTCGAGGAGAAGGTCGTCGAGCTGATTCTGACGCTGAAGCGAGAGAACCGCGCGTGGGGTCATCGGCGCATCCGCGAGGAGCTGCGGCGCATGGGCATCTGCGTGAGCGAGCCGACCATCGCGCGCATCTTGAAGGAGAACGGCTTCTCGCCACGCCCGGGGAGGAAGCTCGACTTCGAACGCGTGAGGTCGACCGCGAAGGACGCGCTCTGGGCGCTCGACTTCTTCGCGGTGCAGACGGCGAAGGGCGTCTGGCTCCAGGCGCTCCTCATCATCGACGTGCACACCCGCGAGCTGCTCGACCTTCGCGTCCACGACGGCTGGGACGTCGACTCCGTGTGGACCATCCGCACCTTCAACGAGGTCTGCGCCCGCGAGAAGCGCACGCCCAAGGCCGTCGTTCACGACCACGGCGCGCACTTCGCCGGACAGTTCGCGCGCCAGCTCCGCGTTCTCGAGATCGACGCCGGCTGACGTCACCCTCGTGCCCCGGCTTCGCGGACGGCGCGGACGGGCGCCCTTTGTCGGCGGCCCGCGTAGGGCCGAGGCCAGCCTGCGATTCGGGCGCGCCACGAGCCAACGTGGGCGACCTGGTGGCGGCCCTCGAAGGGGGCCCGCGTCCTCGGTGACGCCGCCGAGGAGGTTTCTTGGGATCTGGCTGGAGGCCGCTCGACACCTGTTGACCACGCGGGGCGGCCCCCCGGTTCTCGGGTCCCTCTCCGAACGCCGATCGGCGAGCGCGACGCCGACCTGCGCGACGAACACGCTGAAGCGGTCCGCGTTCAACTCCGCGCGACGCGATCCTCCGAGGGCTCCCGTGCATTCGCGCGCTCTCGGCTCGACGGCACGCCGAACCTCGCCGAAGCAGCCCGGTCCCGGAGCCAACCTGCGGAAGGAAGAACTACTTCCGCAGGGTTAACGGTGGCGGATTGGGGAGCGTCGGGGCCGGCAGCGAGGAGCGCAACGGCCGCGCCGGTTTTGCCGTGGATGGTCAGCTGGTTGCCGCTGATGTCGACTCGGTCGATCAGGAAGCGGAGGTAGTTCTTCGCGAGCGTCTGGTCCGCGCCGAGGAAGAGGTCGCGGATTGTCTGCTGGAATCGGGCGATCGTCGTCTCGGCGTACAGGTGGCTCGGTGGCGCGGTGGCGCGGTTAGGGGCACGACCTTGGCGAAGGGTCGCCGCGAGCTCGTCGCGGCGAGCTTGAAGCTCCCGGAGGCGCGGCAGCACCACATCGGCAGAGTCGACGTGGGTCTCGAGTGCTTCCCGCCAAGTTGCGATGCGGCGCTCCACGTCAGCAAGCTGTTGCCTGACCTCGTGACGCTGCTCGTCGGTGTTGCGACGCAGCAGCCCCGTTTCTTCGACAATCTCGCGGACGATGGCTCTGCAACGCTCGACGGTGAAAACGCTATCGGCCAGGTGCTGGAGGAGCGCGCGGTCCAGCTTTTCTACCGTTCGGTGTCGGTTTCTGTTTCGTGAGAGTCTAGCGGGGATGCCTCGGACACGCGCTCGTCTCGCCTTCAAAGGAGAGGTCACTCCCACGCGTTTCGGCGAAGTGGGCCGTCCATACCGGGTTCGCCGCAGCGACGACGGTCGAATGGTTGCCCTTTGCAGCGCGTTCGATCATCTCTACTGGCCTGGTCGCGCAATCTATGCCGGGCATACGCTGCGCAACCGGGTCAGCCTCTACGCTGGAGATTTTGAAAATCTCGTTGCCGTTTTCGATGGCGCGCATTTCCCGATCAACGACATTGCGTTCCATCCGTTCGAGCCATGGCTTGCGATCGCAACAGGAAGTTACGACGGCGGTTACCTGTTTGAAGGAGATCTTCTCCTGTGGAACTGGCAAAGTGGTGAGTGCAGAAGTCTGCTTGCCGAGTCGCGCGAGGTCGTGTGCTGCCGGTTCGTGACTCCCAACCGCTTGGCAGTAGTCTTGCGCCCCCGGGACGAAGAAGAATACGGGGACAACGATGCCTTCACCACGTACGTAGGCGTCGTCCTTGACGATCTTCGGCCTGCCCGAGAATTAGGTCTGCGGCCAGGCGAGGGTGACCCCCGGTTGGTCAATCTCGGGCCCAGCGATCCGGGCCGTCTCGGCTTTCACATGGGAGCGCACTCGGTTTCCGGACTTTGTGCCGAGGACCGTCAACACCTTGAGGGGCTGGGTTTCGAGGAACGTCATCGCATATGGGATGTCGCCTGGCTCGATGCCGAGCGCATTGCTGCTGTTCACGATGGCTGTCATCTGGAGATCTGCGGCCTGCAAGGTCACTGCGAAGCCTTCGTGCACGGCGATGGTCACGGCGTGCAGCTCCTTCGTCAACCGAACGGATGGCTCGTCCACGTGGTCCAACGTGGGAACCTTCTCACGGGTCACCCTGACCGCTCGACAGTGTTCGCATTGCAGGGGAGCTCGCTCGTCAAATGGTGTCAGTTCGAGAACGCCTGCTCGCTCTCGGTTGATCGACAAGGTCGGATCCTTGCTCGCGACACCGGCGGTCTCAGGCGAGGCCGAGCGCGGCGCGATCGCGTTCTAGCCCCGTCAGGCAAGGCCATCCGGGAAACCGACCTCGGGCACTACGACTGCTTTAACCACTACGTTCGTCTCGATGGTGGCGACGAACTCTACTTTCTCCGCGGATCGCCACCTTCATCTCACCAGGCAAAGCGCCTCTGCAGCATCGACTTGACTGGGACTATTCGCGAGCGAATGACCTGGGATGATCAGGGGGAGCGCTTGATGGATGGCTGCGCTGCTTTTGGGCCGAGAGGCTCTCTGTTGCGCGCCTACCGCGTATACAATCCGAGTCCGCGCACAACCAAGGGGGCCGTCGAGCTCTATTCGTTGTCCGCGGGTCGTGCTCTTTGGAGATTGGGATTGGATGCCGACGTTACGTGTTTGGTCACGACAGCGAACGCTCAGCACGCCATCTTCGCTCTAACTGACGGACAGTGTGGCGTCATCAATGTAGCAGACGGACAGATTTTGCATGACGAGCACCTCGTCGTTGACTGCATTCCAACGGTTGCCACCGCGCTTGCAATTGACGGTCAGAGGCTGCTCGTAGGAACGATTGATGGCCGCTTGCTTCTGTACGCACTGAGCGACCCATGACGGCCGGGCAAGCACACGACGTCGGCGAATGCCGCGAGCACAGCACCGTCGAGGTCTTCGACGCGCACGCGGAGGCCCGGCACGCCTTCTTTCCGCCACGCAACGTGCTGCGGCAGTTGTGGTAGCAGTACGAGTAGGTCGCGCCATCGAGCGACCTACCCGAGATCTCGAGCTGGTAGCTCGACCCGCAGAGCCCGCAGCGTGCCAGGCCAGTGAGCAGGCGCGGCTTGGCCGAGGCGCGACCGGGGAGCTCCGTCGGGGCGCCGCTGTTCGCAGAGCTCCTTCACGAGCGCGTCCGTCTTGGCGTCGATGATCCGCCCAGGCTTCAATCGATTGCCGGTCCCCGGAGTTCCGGTAGAGTCCGGCGCCCGGCGCGACGGAACCGGCCGCGCGACGCCGACGACGTACCATGAGAAGCGCACTGAAAGAGCAGAACGCCGAGACCAAGAAGTGGCTCGAGACGCTCGTCGAGCGCGCAAAGGCGCTCGACGCGATCTTCGCCTGTGGTGGCGAGGTCGAGGTGGCCGCTCCGCTCTCGCTCCGCGGTCCCAACGGAAAAAAGCTCGAAGTCGTCGAGCGGATCGGCTTCCGGCCAAGCAACGTCGACAAGAAGCTCCGTTCTTGGTGTGCCCCGGCGTCGTTCGGAGAAGGAACAGAGACCCGAACGGACGCCCGGGTGCGCGACGGGCGACAGCTCTACGCTCGCGACGGGGCGCTCGCGGTCGAGGGCTTCGACGACGCGCTTCGCGAGGTCCTCGCCCAGATTCGCGCGTCGCTGTGTCCACACGAGGCGGCACCGCCGATCGCCGAGCTCCACTCGCTCAACGTCTATGGTCGAGGCGGCCACTTCGTCGCTCACAAGGATACGCCGCGCGAGCCGAGCGTATTCGGTACGCTCGTCGTGTGTTTGCCGCTTGCCTTCAGCGGTGGACGACTGGTCGTCGAGCAGCAGGCGCGCGCGACGTTCGATTGGGAGACCCGTTCATACTCTTTTGCGTCGTCTCCCGAGAAGGAGGCCCACCGCATTCGTTGGGCAGCGTTCTTCGGCGATGTCGACCACCACATCGAGACAGTCACCTCCGGTTGCCGAGCCACGCTGACCTACGAGCTGCGGCGCGCGCCCGACTCTGATTCTGAGGCGGCCGGACCCAGCCAGCCCGGTGAAGCCGAGGCAGCGTTCGCCGCGGCCCTCGTCGAAGCACTGGCCGACCCAAAGTTCGTCTCGGATGGGGGGAAGCTCGGGATGCCTTGCCTGCATCTCTATGCCGTCCCGACTGACGAGAGAACGCTCCCAGGGATCGAGAGCCTCCGCAACGGTCTAAAGGGGCGGGACCGCCTCGTCGCAGTCGCCCTAGAGAGCGCAGGGCTCGTGCCTCGCGTCGTTCCCTACGTCTTCGAAACGTGCGCCGGCGACAGCTGGCGTCTGCGCCGCGACGTCAGCGCACGAGAAAAGCAGATGTTCGCGCAGAAGCGGCTCAAGGGGTCGATCCTCGAGCGGAAGCTGCCGACCGAGTTCCATGCGGAGTGGAGACAACCGGACGACGTCACGTGGTTGGTTCGTCCGCCCTGGGTCAGTAGCTATCGTCAGCCAGCTGACGGACGACCCGAGCCGAGGGTCGAGCTGCTCGGGCAGACCGAATACAGCGCGACGGACTACTTCGGAAACGAGGCGTCGGACGTGTCGTTCTACGCCGCGGCCGCGATCCTCTTCGAGGTTCCGCCGACATCAGCGAGGAAGCGCGTGGCGGGAGACTGACTCAGCCCGTGGAGCGCGCGGCCGCTCGCCGTGAAGGAAATCGCGCGCTCAACCCTCGCGGGCCACCTCACAGCCGATGGCAGCGAGCAGTTCGACGCGAGATGGGTCGAGCACTCGCACCTCGTGCTCGCCGGCGAAGAACGTGGTGATGCGGATGTTGGTGAGGGGCGTGCGGCAGACGACGCGGTGCGGCCCGAGCTTGTTCTCGCTGACCCACCGCCGGAGGGCGAAGCTCTGGTGTGCAGCATCCCAGAGCGCGTGCGTCCACAGGTCGTGCTCGATGTCCAGGCCGCGCTCCGAGGCAAGCTCGTCGGTCATCCAAGTGTCATCGCGAATGTGCCCTGTCTCGCATCGCTTCGCTCGGTCGTGGATCGAGTTGAAGGAAAGGTCAGAGCGCGAAAGGACGTCGAACTGCAGTCGCGCGTACTTCTCCCACGTACTCGTATGCCGCGAATCCGCTCCGGTCCGAAAGGAGCCCCAGAAGCGAAACGCCCTCGCGCCACCGATGCCGCGGTGGAGATGCACGTAGCCCGCCTCGAGCTCCGGTTGCTCGTCCACGGGCACGCACTGGTAGCTGCCGTGCTGAATGAAGAGGTAGCCCTTGTCGCCCCGTCGCGTCTCGTGCCGATAGACAGCAATCGGGGCCTCGACGGTGCCCCCTGTGAGCCTGCCCTCCTGGTACGCGACGCGTTCGATTGCTCCACGGCGAGCGTCCTGCCAGAACGCGAACACGTCGTGCGCATCCTCCCGCCGTCTCGCACCGAAATAGACATGCCGCCGAAGGCCAGGCTTGCACACCTGCGGCAGCACCCATCCGTACTGAAACAAGCTGTCACGCACCGGCGGCGACTCGGGCGTGTAGGCGAGCGGCCCTTCCGAGGCGAGCCATGGAACCAGCCGCTCGTCCGACGTCCTGGTGGTGGTGGGGTATGCCTTCTTCGTCACGGCGTCTCGCGTCATTGGGGCAATCGTTGCTTGCGGCGGCTCATCTTCCACGGGTCCACGGACCGCCCACCGTCCAGCGTCCTTCGAAGGCCTCGCCGCTTTCGCAGTCGCGCGCGATTGGGAGCAGAAACTCGGCAAGGAACGGCACGACCTGGGCGAGCGTCTCCGGGCAGTCGGTGTTCGGGAGCTTCTTTCGGAACGCGGCCCACTGCACAAGAGTCGACGCCTGCTCGGTGAAGTCCGCCGTGAACGCGATCGGAGCGACGTCGATCGCGGTCTCGGCCACGGGGACATATTCTCTTCAAATTTGTCTTAAGTGAAGAGGTTTTGTCTCTTGGCCCGAGCGAGCGCGATCCATGCGGAACTCGAACCGCGGGGCCGAGAACGGCCCCTGCGTTCGCCGCGGGACAATGGGAATCCGAGAGAGCGTGAGAACGCCGAGCGAGCGCGACGCGCCGAATGCGGCTCACGGGCGCGAAGCGTCGCTCGGCACGTCGTCGTCGTCCTCGAGCGCGCTGTGCGGTACCAACGTGATCTCGAGCCCATCGCGCATTTGCGGGACCGTGCGAGCGCAGGACACCCGCGAAGGAGGCCTCAACGATATCGGCTACAAGCACAACCTCGACATCGTGCAGCGGGACTGCGACGGTGCCGCGCTGCGCCGCAGGTAGCTGTCGCGCGTGGCCCGGGAAGTGCGTCGCGGGCGAGTGGGCAACGAGAGCGACGAGAACGTATCGAGTCCGCCGCGCTTGCCGACGATTTCTTCGAGCTGATTCAGTAATCCTTGAGTGCGGAGCCGCCGCGCGGGTATCTTCAGCGTCTCGTGTCTGCCTCTCACTCCATCACGCGGTTCGTTCTGCGCACAATAGACGCGCCCGCAGCGCGTGCGTTCTACAGCGCCTTGCTTGGTCACGACCAACACTCGATTGTGCCGCTGCACGAGCAAGCGGTCGCGCGTGGTGCTCGGCCTCACTGGCTTGGACAGATCGAGGTCGACGACGTCGAGAGCTCCGTGCGCGCGTTCGTCGAGCACGGCGCCGAGGCGTTGAACCCGGTCGGAACGTTTCCCGATGGGCGCCGGTTCGCGGTCCTTCGTGATCCCGGCGGAGCCATCGTTGGGCTGACGTCGCCTGGGCCCCACGACGAGCCTCAGACGATCGTGTGGCATCAGCTCAACACGAACGACCGAGCCCGCGTCGAGAAGGCGTACACGACGGTCTTCGGCTGGCGCCTGACGCAGCTCGTGAACCACCCAGAGCACGGCGCGTTCCAGAACTTCGCGTGGCCGGGCGTCGAGGCCGACGTCGGGGCCATCTTCGACATCCAAGGTCGGCCCGGTCGACACGCCCATTGGCTCTTTTTCATGCGCGTCGCCGATCTCGACCGCGCCGTGGGGATCGTGCGTGACGCGGGCGGTGTCGCACTCGGTCCGTTCGCCCTTCCCAGCGGAGAGCGCGTCGCCGTGTGCGACGATCCACAGGGCGCCGCGTTTGCGCTGCGCGGATAGCTGTCCCCGCGCGCCTTCCGGGCGGTTTGCCCCCTGAAGGCAGCGCGTGGCAGACGTCGTCACGCGCCCTTCGGGGCTCCGCGCGGGACGGCGCTCCTCACGAAGCTAATGGGGTGAGGGCGACGCAGACCTCGCGCACCACGCGCTCGAAGTTCTCCAGCGAGTTGTCGAGCCGTCCGAGGATGTCGAGGTCCTTCGTCGCGCGCGCCAGGCGCCTTCTGCTTCGCGAGCGCGTCAGTCCATGGGAGAGTCCGCGCTCCGCCGACACGGACGCCGCGGCGCCATTCGCGACCGCGGCTCTTGACTGGAGCCATCGTGTAGACGATGCAAATGGGGGGCCATGGATCTCTTCCAGCTCTCGGCCGCTCTGCTCTCGCTGGCAGCGCTCTTCAGCTACGTGAACCATCGCTTCCTGAAGCTGCCGACGACGATCGGGCTGATGTTGATCGCGATGGCGAGCTCGCTGCTGCTCGTCGCGGTGGGTGAGCTCTTCCCCTCGGTGGAGGCCGAGGCGCGCAAGCACCTGGAAGGCGTCGATTTCAACAAGACGCTCATGCAGGGCATGCTCGGCTTCTTGCTGTTCGCCGCGGCGCTGCACGTCAACCTGGCCGACCTGAAGAAGCAGCGCGTCGTCATCGGCTTTTTGGCGACCGTCGGCGTCGTGATGTCGACGGTGCTGGTCGGCGGCATGGCCTACTACCTGTTGAACGCGCTGGGGGTAGGGGTCCGGCTCATCTACTGCTTGATCTTCGGCGCGCTGATTTCGCCTACCGATCCGATCGCGGTCCTCAGCATCCTCAAGCACGTGGGCGCCCCCAAGCAGCTCGAGATGAAGATCGCCGGCGAATCGCTGTTCAACGACGGCGTGGCCGTGGTCGTCTTCCTGGGACTATTGGAGATTGCGTCGGGGACGGCCGGCTTCGACCTGCCCAGGCTCTCGATGCTCTTCCTGCAGGAGGCGCTGGGAGGCGTGGTCTTCGGACTGGTGCTCGGCTTCTGTGCGCTGGCCCTGCTGCGCAGCGTCGACGACTACAAGGTCGAGGTGCTGCTATCGCTGGCCACGGCCGCGGGTGGCTATGCCCTGGCCTATGCGCTCCACGTCTCGGGCCCCATCGCCATGGTCGTGGCCGGACTCTTCATCGGCAACGAGGCGCGCGCCGGCGCGATGAGCGAGAAGACGAGGGAGCACCTCGACGACTTCTGGGAGCTGACGGACGAGATCCTCAACGCCGTGCTCTTCGTGCTGATCGGGCTGGAGCTCTTGATTATCTCCTTCAGCGGACGGACCCTCCTGGCGGGCCTGCTCGCGTTCCCGGCCGTCATTCTGGCGAGGTTCATCGCCGTGGCCGTGCCCGTGAGCCTGATGCGCCAGCGTCGAGTGTTCACGCAGGGAGCGATTTGGATCCTGACGTGGGGCGGGCTCCGCGGCGGCGTCTCGGTGGCGCTGGCGCTGTCCGTGCCGGCGCACCTTCCGGGCGGAGTGCCCGTGCCTGAGCGCGAGGTCGTCTTGGCCATCACCTACGCCGTGGTCGTGCTCTCGATCGTCGTGCAAGGCCTCACCATCGGCCCGCTCATGCGCCGCTCGCTGACCGCCGCCCTCGCGGTGCCGGGGGGACCGCAGGCCGCGGCGGCGCACCGCGAAGTTTGAGGCGCCGGCAGAAAGTCGCAGCGCTTCGCGGCGCCAGGCTATCCTGGGCCCGGTGTCCCCAACCGGTCCCGACGCTCCACGTCTCAGCAGACCCCCGCAAGCGTCTGCCGCGGCGCGCCCCAGCCTGATCTCGGCGCTCGCGGGCAAGCGCGTCCGGACCGGGCGCGCGCTGTGGGCGGTGAGCAGCGCGCAGGCAGTGCTGCTCGCGCTCGATTTCGCGTCGCCACTGCACTTCGCGGCCGTGGCCTGGCTCGGCGCCGTCGGGCTCCTGCTCTTGCCCTGGGCGTACCTCGTCCTGCGTTCGCCGGGCACCGAGCGCGACTCGTTCCGACAGACGCTCGGAGTACGGCTCGCCGTGGTGGGGCTGGCCGTGGGCCTCTCCGCCGCGCGGGGTTGGGTCTTCCTCGCCAGCCTTGGGCTCGAGCCCGAGTACTTATCGGGCTCGGCGCGCAGCTACTCGGTGGCGTTGGCGGCAGTGCTGCTGTTGGGGTCGCTGTCTTCCGGCTCCTGGATCGCGCGCATGGCGCGCCAGATCTCGGATCACCCGTCGCGCTCGCTCGCCGCTTCGTTCGCCGGGGTCGGCCTGTTTGGCACTTTCCTCTTGTCCTTGCCCGTGTCGATGCAGCGCGTGGGCGAGCTGTCGTTCATCGACAACCTGTTCATGGGGTTCAGCGCGGTGTGCATCACCGGCCTGACCGTGAACACCCTATCCGAGACCTACACCGAGTTCGGCCAGCTCGTGCTCTGTGTCCTGGTTCAAATCGGCGGCATCGGAATCATGGTGCTGTCTTCTGCGATCGCGATGCTGATCGGGCAGCGCCTGCGCGTTCGCAGCCGCGTGGCGCTCGCGCACGTGGTGGACACGCACTCGCTCGCCGGCCTGCGGCGCACCGTGACGTCGATCGTCGTCTACACGCTGCTCATCGAGCTGGTCGGGGCGTTGCTGCTGTACCGCTCGTTCCGCGCCACGGAGCTCGCGGCGGGCACCGGCCAGCTGGGCATGGACCGCGCGCTGTGGGCCTCGATCTTCCACGCCGTCAGCGCCTTCTGCAACGCGGGCTTCTCGATCTTCCCGCGCGGCCTCGAGTCGTTCGTCGGCGAGCCCGCCGTGCTGGGCCCGGTCTCGGCGCTGATTTTGCTCGGCGGCATCGGCTTTCCCGTGATCGACGAGCTGCTCGGCAGGCTGCTGGCGCGGCTGCGCCGGAAGCGCCCTGAGCGGCTGAGCCTGCACTCGCGCGTCTGTCTCGTGACGAGCGGCTCGCTGCTGGTGCTCCTCTCCGTGGTCTATCTGGTGCTCGAGTGGCGGAGCGCCTTCGCCGAGCTACCACCACTCTCCCGGCTCAGCGCGGCCGTGTTCCAGTCGATCTCGGTGCGGACGGCCGGCTTTCAACTGGTGGATCTGGACGGATATCGAGCGGCGACGCTGCTCGTCACCTGCGCGGCGATGTTCGTGGGCGCGAGCCCTGGCTCCTGCGGCGGAGGCATCAAGACGACGACCGTCGCCGCCCTATACGCGGGGCTGCGCGCTGAGCTCACCGCCCGTGATCCACGCCTGTTCGACCGCGCTCTGCCCGAGGCCACGCTGCGCCGCGCGATCGGCGTCGTGTTCATGAGCATGTCCATCGTCTCGCTGGCAATCCTCGGGCTGTTCCTGGTCGAAGATCACCCCCCGCTCGAGCTCGTGTTCGAAGCGTTCAGCGCGTTCTCCACGGCCGGGCTCTCCACGGGCATCACGCCGGAGCTGAGCGTGCCCGGCAAGCTGCTGGTAACGGGGCTGATGTTCGTCGGTAGGATTGGACCGCTGACACTTGCGCTGGCGGTCGCATCGAAGGCAAGCTCACCGGCAGTGCTCAAGCTCCCGGAAGAGCGCGTGCTCATCGGCTGAAGATCACATGAGACAACCACGAAAGGTGCTGGTGATTGGCGTTGGCCGCTTCGGCGGGGCGCTCGTGGACGAGCTTTGGCAGAGCGGCTGCGAGGTCGTGGTCGTGGACAAACAGCCGGAGGCCGTAGAGAGCGTGCGCGCCAAGACGTCTGCCGCGTTCGTCGCGGACGCGACCGAGCCGGCCGTGCTCGAGAACATCGGCGCCCGCGACATGGACGTCGCGGTGGTCACCGCTGGCGAGGCGTTCGAGGGCGTGGTGCTGTGTGTCTCGCAGCTCGCTCAGCTCGGCGTGAAGGTGATCTTCGCGCGAGCCGCGAACGATCGACAAGCCCATGTGCTGGAGCGCGTGGGCGCCACGCGCGCTATCCAGGTCGAGAACGAGATGGGGCGGCGCATGGCGGTTCAGGTGCTGAACCCGATGGCCGGACACATCCTGGACTTCGCCATGCACTTTCGCGTCGTGCCCTGGGCCGTGACCCCGGCGTACGCCGACAAGACGCTCACCGAAGCCTCTTTTCGCCGCTTCGAGCTGAACGTGATCGGCTGGTTCGCCGGCGACGCCCAAACGCCGCGCCTGAACTTTGCCGCCCCCGACTACCAGCTGAAGGTAGGCCACACGTTGCTCCTGGTCGGGCAGGAGGACGCCATCGAGCGCTTCCTCGCGCACGCCGAGGACTAGCTAGGCCGCTTCGAGGGGGGCGGCGCGAAAAAAGTCTCCCGAACGCGTCGATCCGGACCTAGTTTGTTCGTCGCGTCATCATGTCGAAAGTGCGCGTCAACAGTTTCTCGGTTTCGCTCGATGGTTACGGTGCTGGTCCCGATCAAACACTCGCCAATCCAATGGGGGTAGGGGGCATGGGCCTGCACCAATGGGTCTTCGGAACGAAGACCTTCCAGAAGATGGTGAGCGACGGGGTGGAACCGCTCACCGCCGAGCCGCCCGGTCGTGGCGGCGTCGATGACGACTTTGCCGCGCGCGGATTCGCGAACTTGGGAGCTTGGATCTTGGGTCGCAACATGTTCGCTCACTCGCGCGGACCTTGGACGGAAGATGGCTGGAAGGGCTGGTGGGGCGAAAACCCACCGTACCACGTGCCGGTGTTCGTGCTGACGCACCACGCGCGCGCGCCCATCACCATGGCGGGCGGTACCACTTTCTATTTCGTGACCGAGGGCATCCACGCCGCGCTCCAGCGAGCCAAAGAGGCGGCCGGGGGCAGAGACGTTCGGCTGGGCGGCGGCGCGGCCACCATCCGCCAGTACCTCGCGGAAGGCCTGATCGACGAGCTGCATTTGGCCATCTCGCCCGTGCTGCTGGGCCGCGGGGAGCCGCTCTTCACCGGCCTCGACACCGTGAAGCTCGGCTACCAATGCACCGAGCACGCGTCGTCGGAGCGCGCGACCCACGTCGTCTTGACCAAGCGCTAGCGTCTACGCCAGCGGGCTGAGCACGATCCTCGAAGCGCGAGCTGCGCGTGCTCGAGCGTCATTGCAGGGTGGGCGTCTGCCAGTCGACCACGTTCGTAAAGTCGAGATCGAAATTGCCCTCTTGGGGCTTGATGGCAACGTTGGTGTCTGCCGTCTGGCCTTTGAGGAACTTGTCGACGAAGGCCTTGGCGCTAGCAACTTGGCTGGCTGGCGCGGCGCAGTGGCCATGGTTGCTGGTGAAATCGAAGCCAATGCGATCGGGTACGCCCAGGGCTTTCCAGACCTCCTTCGCCGCGTTGATCGACTTCCAGCCGGACTCGTCGCCCAGCCACTCGAAGTCTTGGTTACCCATGGCCACCACCGCGCGCGGGGCGATCATGGCGATGAGCTCGTGGTGATCGTGAGGCAGGCTGTACGGGTCGAGCGTCTTCATGCTCTTCAGGAACCAGCTGAAATTGGTGTTGTCGATCTTCTCGACGTTGGTCCCGGTCCGGGCGTTGAAGTCTGCCGACGTTCGCCACGAGGTGATGCCGCCGCCGCCCGACTCTTGCGCGATCGTGAGCGCTACCCGTTCGTCGAACGCGCCAGCGAATAGCGCCATTTTTCCCGCGTAAGAGCAGCCGTGCACGCCAATCTTGGTCGGGTCGATCCCTAGCTCGTCGGCGACCTGAACCACGCCGTCGATGAGCCGGCTGATGCCCCAGGACCACGCCGCGTAGTTGCCGATCTTCCCCCACAGCTCGGGGTACACCTCGTAGAACGGATCGGACTGGTACTGCGTGCTATCGGAGCCGTATTTTACGACTTGGTCGTGTGAAAACGGAACTTGAACGCAGCCATTGATGAGCGTGGAGTTGCCGTTCATGCCGATGGCCACGCAGCGGCTGCCCGCGGCGGCGCCGATGGTCGACGAGAGGGTGAGCGAGCCGGCGGCCGTGGTGACCTTGACGCTCAGCTTTCCGCCCGAGACGCTGGCCGCGACCATTGGCGGCTCGGGTTTTGGACCAATCTCGTACTTTTCGAGGTCTTTCTTGATCTCGTTGCGCCGGCATGCCCACGCCGCTTTCGTCGATATGCGCGTGCCGTCGTGCATCGCGAAGGGATCGGGGAGCTTCTTGTTCGCCTTGGTGCCGGCAGCCATCGATGCGCAGGCAGAGCCGCTATTCTCCGTGGTGCCTCCGCCAACGAGCGTGCTTCCCCCGGTTCCCGTCGCGGGGCCGCCCCCGCCGCCGGCCGTTGCCGCGCCTGCGCTGCCTCCGAGGGCCTGGCTCGTGGCACCACCAGCGTTGCTGCCGCTGCCGCCGACGTTGCCGCCTGCTCCACCAGCGGACGAAGCTAAAGCGCCGCCAAAGCTCGCGCCGCCCAGGCTCGCGCCGCCCGCGCTGAGCCCTGCGCTCGCGGGACCAGCACCCGACGCGGCGGGCGAGCCGCCGAGCGTCGGGCTTGCGCCGGAGTCGGCGGGCGCAACTGGCTCGTCATCGACGCTGCAGGCTGCGAGTGTGAGGACACCCGCTAATGGAAAGACGGATGCTGCACGCAACGCGGTTCTGGTCATGACCACCAACATCCCTTGCTCGAAAGCGTGAGCGCTTGCCCGCAGTGCCTGAGCCCTCCTGCTTCCGTCGAAGAAATCGACGCGCAGTAGGCACTAGCGGCGCACTCGCATTTTCCGCCCGAACGGTCGAGGGCGCTGTTTTACCGCTGCCGGCAAGTTGCCTTCACTTCGAAAAAAACGACAAATCTATGCGTAGTTGCCTGCTTTCCTCGGCGCCCGGCACCTTTAATCCCGAATGCAAACGAAGTTTCTCATGCGCCGCCTGCCGTTCGTCGCTCTCGCCTTCACCTTGGGTTGCTCCGACGGTGCCGAGACGGAACTGCCCATCGGCTCTGGTGGAGGTGTCGGTGCTGCCAACGCCGGTAGCAGCGGCGCGGGCGTGACGACCGCTGGCGCCGCTTCGAGCGCTGCCGGCGCAACCAGCGCGGCGGGCGCCACTAGCGCGGCGGGCGCCACCAGCGCGGCGGGCGCTACCAGCGTTGCCGGCTCCACGGGCGTGAGCGGAAGCGGCGGCGCCGGCGGCGCCAGCAACGGCGGTACGTCGAGCCAAGGCGGCAGCGCCACGGGCGGCTCCCTCAATCAAGCTGGCGCATCGAACGGCGGCTCAAGCGGGGCGGGCATGGTTCCGACCGACGGCAAAGGCCTGTACGACCTCAATTGCAAATCTTGCCACGCCGATCAAGGCGTGGGCAGCCCGCTGGGGCCGGCCATCGTTCATCCGGTGCGCGACTACTCGACGTGGGTGGTGCGCAATGGCCGCGAGCTCATGGATCCGTGGCAAAAAGCCATGGAAAAATTCGGGACCGACAAGCTGAGCGACGCCCAGCTCACCTTGATCTGGAACTACCTCGACGAGCCACCCCAGCCCACCACGGGCGCGGCGCTGTACGCCGACTACTGCGCCAACTGCCACGGCGCTGACGGCTCGGGCGGGCCCACCATGCGCAAGCTCGCGGGCGAGGGCAAAAATGTCGTCAAGCTGGTACGGGAGGGCAAGAGCGTCGGCCAGTATTCGATGCGCCACGACTCCATGCCCAAGTTCGACACGATGCGCATCACCGACACCGAGCTGAACTCGATCTTGGCGCACGTGAACACGTTCTGAGCCGCGACCGAAGCCTGACCCGGCGCACGCCGCAGCGGCGCCCGGGTCAGGGGGCTAACGTGAGGGTGCCCGCGTCGAGCGCGACCTCGTAGTAGCCGTGGGCGTCCCAAGGCAACGTGGCGCCCTTTTGGCTCAGGGTGCCGCCCGTCACTTTCACGCGCAGGTACTTTCCAGGTGGAAAATGCGCGGGCAAAGTCCAGGTGTACGTCCCGGCGCCGGATCCGGCGGGCGCGCCCTTCGTGAAGGCCTTCTGCCCCAGCCAGTACGCGCCCACGTTGACGACGCTGTCGATCCAGACGTCGCCGAGGGCCTTGCTGGCGGCCACGCTGGCGCTGAACTGATCGAACGCAACCGGTTGGTAGGCGCCGTCGGACCCGCCGCTGAAGCCGTGCACCAAAACGATGCGCCATTTGCCGGCGGTTCGCGCGTCCGTAACCTGGCTGTCCATGGCCGACTTGCTCGCCCCGGTCGGCGGAATGTAGCAATACAGGGTGAACGGGTCGGAGTTGTCGTTGGGCCCCACGAGCCCGTTAGCTACGCCGCGATTGATGAGAAAGCGCGATTTGGCCAGATCGGTGTAGGCGGCGGCGCCGTTGGGGGCGGCCATGGTCCACACCTTGGTCTTGAACTTGTCTTCGATGAGCGTCGTGGCGGCGTCGATGTCTTGACCCGTACCGTTGCTCTGGTGGCTCTTCGTGTGATTGCCCAGCTCGTGACCGTCGGCCACGGCTTGGGTCCAGACAGGGTCGTTGATCTCGTTCTTGCCGGTGATGAGGTAGAACGTGAAGCGCACGCCCAGCGCCGCGAGCTCTTTGTAGTGCGAAATTTGCGACGAGTTCGTGTCGTCGAACGTGTAGCTGACTGCGGCCTTGAAACCCGCCCAGTTCACGACTTGGAGCCCGCCCACGGCGCCCGCGGGCTTGGGCACACTGGCCCCAGGGGGAGGCGGTAGGCTGGAAACGCCCGCTGAAACGGCACCGCCGGCGCTGCCCGCGCTGCCCGCGCTGCCGCCGCCGCTGCCAGTGCCGCCGCTGTTGCCGCCGCCCGCGCTCGCGCCCGCGGCGCTGCTGCCCGCGCTGCTCGACCCGCCGGTGACCGCGCCACCCGCGCCGCCCGTCGGGCCGGCGCCCGCGCTGCCGCCCACGGGCCCGGCTCCAGCGCTCTGGGCCGTGCCGGCGCTCGTGACGGCCGACCCGCCCGTGTTGGCGCCTCCGGCAGGTGAGCCCGCCGAGCTGGAGAACGTTCCGCCGTCGCCCTCGACTGGAGTCGAGTCTTCGACCGTGCAGTTGGGCAGCAGGACACCGAAGGCGAGCGCAAGCGCGAGCAGAAGGCCGTCGCCGGAGTTGCGGGCAGGGGCGTAATTCATCTGCCTTGCTGTTCCCCGAGTGGGCTCGGGTGGGTCACGGATTCGAACAAATCTGACCGCGCTCGCGAAAACGGACCGTCAGAAGCTGTGGTTGTACTTTCCCGCGACGGCCAGGAGACCGAGCAGGTACACGCTCTCTTGATAGTAACGATACTGGCCGCTCTGCTGCGCGACGTTCCACAGGTTGTCGACGTACGTCTTGCGGTTGGCGGTGTCCACGGCGAGGGCCCCTGCCGCTAGTGTGGCCGTGAGGGCGGTGGAGCCGCCTCCCGAAGGATTGGAGCCGTCCACGGCGAACAGCGCGTTGGTGACGTTGTTCGACCCCAGCTTGTCCGCGAAAAAGGCGTGATACTTTTCGATTTGCGCCTTCAAGGGCGCGCTTTGGCTGAACCAGACGTAGTCCACGGCCATATTCATGACCACGCGCCACGCATCGTATTTGAACTGATCGTGACCGTCGCCGGCGCTGCCCGTGGTGGGCGCTCCCGCGAACGTCGCGTAGTCAGAGTGGAGGCCGGTGGTAGCGTGAGCAGATTTTGCCAGGTATGCGCGGCTGGTCGCGGCCACCGACTTCCACTTTTCCGCGTCGGCGGCCGGACCGCGCAGGGCAAACAGCTCGTAAAACGCCGGCAGGTGGTAGCTCGGATCGGTGAACTCGTTGGAGCCCGCGTACGGCACGAACACGACCATGTTCTGCGTGGCGTGAATGATGGAGTGGCGCGCGTCGGTGGTGGCGGTGTTGTGCAACATGGCCGCCGAGATATTGTCGGCCTCTTGGCGGTAGTTGACCGCGCCAGCGCTGCCCCAACGCAGGTCGGCCAAATAGAGCGCCGCCGTAAAGTATTCGTCCCCGTCGGGCGCCGGCACCGTGGTGGGGCCGAACGTGACGCTGCTGCCGCTCACCGTGCCTTGCCAGCGAAAGTAATACTTCCAGGCCGTAGCGCCGGTGTTGGCCGGGTACTGCATGTGCGTTTTTGCAAACTTCCAGAGCTTGTCGAACTGCGCCTGTAAGTTGGTCTGCACGGCGATCATCATCCCGTACGACATGCCTTCGCTGCGGATGTCGTTCGAGTCGGCCGCCCAGATGAACGCCATGCTCGGGTCGTTCGGTAGCTCGTAGTAGCAGCGGTAGCCCGTGGCGACGGTCGGGGTCGTGGCCTCGTTGGTGCCGATGCCGAAGAAGCGGTTCACGGCGGTCGTGACCTTTTCGTCCGTCTCTTGCTGCGTCTTACCGGAGACGGTGACGAACAAATTGGTACCCGAGGTGCTCGTCTTGCCGCCCGCGCCGCTTCCGCCCACGGCTGCGCCGCCGTTGGCCGTGCCGGCGCTCCCGCTGCTGCCCGCCGCGGCATTGCCCGCGGAATTGTGGCCGCCTTCGCCGCTCCCGCCGGCCAAGCCGGTCGCGGCGCCGCCGCTCCCGCCGGCCGTGCCGTTGGAGGTGCCGGCCGTCCCGGCGCTGGTCGAAGTACCGGCGGCTCCGCTGGGGATGCCGCCGCTGCCGGCCGCTCCGTTCGACGGAAGATCGCCCCCCGAAGAGCAGGCGCCCACCCCTGCCAGCAGGGCACCCCAAGCCAAGGTACACAGCTGGTACCGGTTCCAGGTCATCTTCATACCTTGGGATTAAGATGACGCTCAGTCAAGAATGCCACAGCCTAAATCAGGCGCGATTGAGGAAGCGGCTGACGCGCGAAGCCAAGCGTTGCGGTTTCGGAGTCACTCGATTTTTCTGTGGGTGCGGCCAAGCGGGAAGCGCGAACGGGGAGGCGTAGGGTAGGCTCTGCGGCGTGTCAGGCAATTGGGACGAGCGCGAATTCGAACGGCTGATCGCGCCGCACCGCCGCGAGCTGCACGCGCACTGCTACCGGATGCTGGGGTCGGTGGCCGACGCCGACGACGCGCTGCAAGAGGCTTTGCTCGGCGCCTGGCGTGGTTACGCGGGGTTCGAAGGGCGGAGCTCGCTCCGCTCGTGGCTGTATCGAATCGCAACCAACGCTTGTTTTCAAATGCTGGCGGCGCGGCCTCGAAGGCAGCTGCCCTTCGAGCATGGTGCCGCGAGCGCACCCCAAAGTGCGCTCGACCCGATGCTGGAAGGGCCGTTGTGGCTCGAGCCGTACCCCGAAGATCCCGAGGCGACCTTCGAGCTGCGCGAGAGCCTCGAGCTGGCGTTCGTGGCCGCGTTGCAACACTTGCCGGCTACGCAGCGTGCCGCGCTGATCTTGCGCGAGGTCGTGGGCCTTTCGGCGCTGGAGGTCGCGGAGCTGTTGGGGACCAGCGCGCCGTCGATCGAGAGCGCGCTACAACGAGCAAGAAAGACGGTCGAAGCGCGCGTGCCGGCGCGCACGCAGCAAGTCACGCTGCGCGAGCTGGGCGACGAGGCAACGGGCGCGCTGGTGGCTCGCTACATCGGCGCTTGGGAGTCGGCCGATGCGGCCGCGCTGCTCGAGCTGCTGAGCCAAGATGCCAAGTTCAGCATGCCCCCGATCCCCAATTGGTTCGAGGGCCGAGAAGACGTGGTGCGCTTCTTTGCCGAGCGCGTGTTCGCGACGCCGTGGCGCCTTCGGCCCCTTCGAGCCAGCGGACAGTTGGCGTTCGCCTGCTACCAGGGCCCCGAGTTTCGGCTCGGCGCTCTCAACGTCATTACGCTCCGCGGCGCTGAGATCTCGGAATTGAACGGCTTTTTGTCGCCCGCGCTCCATGGCAGATTTTTTCTGCCGGACCGATGAGTTCTTGCCCCGGTCCCACTCTGATCGGGCATGAAAAAGACCTACACCGGCAGCTGCCATTGCGGCGCCGTCCGTTTCGAGGCCGAGCTCGATCTGGCCGAGGGCACGCATCGCTGCAATTGCTCGTTCTGCCGTAAGAATCGCTTTTGGATGGCCTTTGCCAAGGGTGACGCCTTCCGGCTGCTGGCCGGTAGTGACGTCTTGGTCGACTACCAGCACAGGCCGTCCCACCAGGCCGAGCCCTTCCTGCACCTGCTGTTCTGCGGACGCTGCGGGGTGCGGGGGTTCAGCAGGGGCGGCTACCTGCCGCAGTTTGGAACCGACGTGTTTCATGCGGTCAACCTGGCCTGCCTGGACGATGCCAGCGACGAGGAGCTGGCCAACGCGCCCGTTCATTACGTGAACGGGCGCGAAAACGACTGGGCCAATCCCATCTTGGGCGAGACGCGGCACCTTTGACGCTGCCGTTCGCGCTCGAGCGCTGTCTGGTTGCCGCTCGCTAGGGCTCGTTCACCTCGCGTACGTCCACCTCGTTGTCACCCAAGATGGCGGCGTAGCGGTCGGCCCAGGCGAGCGCTTCTTTTTTCGACGGTAGTTGGAGCAAGGAGAACCCAGCGATCAGCTCTTTGGACTCCGCGAACGGGCCGTCGACCCAAACGCGCTGGCCGGAGGCGCTACCGCTCAGGCGCGCGCCGCGGCGGCTGGGAGCGAGCGTTTCGGCGGCAACCACCGCTCCGTCACCCGCGAAGGAGGCAGCCAGCTGCTTGACGGCGGCGGCGTGCTTGGCGGCATTGTCACCAGCTTCGTCGTCGGCCGACGCTTTGCACAAGAGGAGGAACCGCTCGGGCGCAGTTGGGGGCTTGGGCATCAAGCCCAAGTCCCAAGGCTCGACGACGGGGCCGACCTCGATCTCGACGTCGCCGAGCGAGCTTGCCAACTGCCGCGCGTGCTCGATGGCGGCGTCCAGCGATTTGGCGCTAATCATGGTGAGCGAAGAGACGAGCTCATTCTGACCGCCGTACGGGCCGCGCGTCACGCTGCAGTCTCCGCCCGCGCACGTGAGGCGCGCGCGCCGCGCTGAGCGGTGCAGGCCGGCGCCGTTCAGGAACACGCCGCTTTGCCGGCTGCCCTGGACCAAGGCGCCCATCTTCTCGATGAGGTCTTGGCTCGGCGGGCCTCCCGCTTCCATGGTGGCGTCGACCTTGTGCATGACGATGAAACGCATGGTGTTTCCTTTACTGCCTCACGAGACGTCAAACCAGCGCAGAAGCCGGCGGCGAGCCGTTGGCGAGCGGGCGCTGGGCCACGATGCGAAACAGACGCTCGCGGCGGTTACCTTCGCTCCAGGTGTAGAGCGCAATGTGCGACAATTGGGCTTTCACGCCGCGCAAGTCGAGCCCGGCGGCCCACGCCAGCCCCGCTCGCCGTGCCGCGTCGGTCGCGTTCTGCCGGGGGCGGGCGATGGTGACGTGCGGTTTGGGCGGCCGCGCCTCGCGCCGGTCGAGCGCGGCCTCGCTCACCGCGTCTCGAAGCGAAGCAATGAGCGCCGTGGTGGGGTCGCGCCCGCGCTCGAGCAGCGCCGACAGGGCCGAGTACGCGCGGGGCGAGCCCATCGGCACCACGCTGCCGAGCGATACGTCGATGCTCGCGGGGCGCCGCTCGCCTAGCGCCTGGTCGAGCGCTACGAGCGCGCGTTCGGCGGCAGCTTCTCCGCAACGCCCGAGGAACGAGAGCGTGAGATGCGCGTCTTCGGCTTGGAATAGGCGAATGAAGGGCGGCGGCGGCGGCAGCTGACGCAGGAAGCTCCCGTCCACCGGGAAAGCGAAGAAGAAATTCGGTCGCGGCATCGCCGAGCTACGGGCGCTAGTGTAGACGCCATGGGCAACCGGGCAAAGCGCTGGGCTTGCACGCTGGCGTGCGCGCCTGCGCTAGCGGGTGTCGGCTGCTCGGGCAGCGGGGTGGATGTAAAGATCGACGCGGTGGAGGCGCTGGGTGTTTTGCCGACCCCGGACGGTATCGTGGGGCGCGATGGCGGCGTGAGCGGGCGCTTTCGAGGCCGTTCGGTGTGGGTCTTCGGCGATTCGGTGGTGACGGACGCCGGCACCTACCCGAGCACGTGGCGCAACAACACCATGTCGTGGACCGAAGATCTCGACGCCTCCGACGGGATCTCCGAGTTCACGCAGCCCGTGGACGAAGCCGGCGCCCCGCGCGAATTCTTCCCACGCACCGAGGAAGAAGAGGCCTTCAACGCCGCGCACCAGCAGCACGGTGACGGCAGCTGCGACGCCACCGACGGCGAGCCGTGCGGTGCGCGCTTGGCCATCTGGGGTAGCGGCCCCGTGCTGGACCTGCCGCGCGGCCGCGCGCTGTTGGCCTACGGCAAGGTGCGCGCTGCGCCCGGCGAGCTCAATTTCTCGATCATTGGCACCTCGCTCGCGGTTTGGACCGAGCTCGAACGCCCGCCCGAGCGCCCGCTGGTGGAGGGCGGGCTGGAAGATCCCCGCTTGCTCTTTCTGGCGAGCGAGGGCGAGTTTGCCATTCCGGTGCTCCACGACGGCTTTCTCTATCTGTTCTCGTGCTCGGGCACGGGCGCGGCGGCCAAGAGCTGCCGGCTGGCGCGGGCCGAGCTGGAGCACGTGCTCGAGCGTGATGCGTGGCGCTTTCGCGGCGCGCGCGGCTGGCTGTCGCGCGCAGACCAGGCCATGGGGCTCTTCCAAGGCTCGCCGAACATGACCGTCCATTTCAACGCGCGGCTGGACCGCTGGTTGGCGCTGTACATGAGCTGGGGAAAGGTCGTGCTGCGGAGCGCGGCCGAGCTCGAAGGTCCTTGGTCCGAAGAGGTCGAGCTGTATCGGCCGCCCGAAGAAGACGCCCTGCACGCGCTCGCGCACGCCGAGCTGCAAGAGCAGCGCGGCGCCGTCGAGTACGTCAGCTATCTTGCCGACAATCGCTTCCGGCTCTTGCGGGTCCAGCTGTCGCGGTCGGCGCCGTAAGAGGCTGGCCGCTGCGGACGCCGCCGCCCAAAGGCGGCACGCGTAGGGCCGTTCGAGCGATGACGAGCGAGCCTGCGCGTTTGCGGACGCGGCGGACTTTGCGCGGCCCGCGTGGTATCCAAGCTGCTCCACCGATGGCCGGCCGACGCACGCGCACAGTCGAATTCGCAGATCCGGAGCTCGCCGCCGCGGGGCTGCTGGGCCGCACGGGCATCGAGTTCTTGCGCGAGCTGCTGGCGGGAACCGTGCCGGCGGCGCCGCTGCAGGCAACGCTGGGTCTGCAGCTGGTCGAGGCCAGCGACGGCTTCGCTCGTTTCGTGCTCACGCCGGGCGAGCATTTGCAGAACGCGGCGGGTGTGGTGCCGGGCGGCGTGGCCGGCGCGGTGCTGGACGCCGCCATGGGCACCGCCGTGCTGACGACCCTGGATGCCGCCACGAGCTACACGACCGCCACTCTGACGACTCATGTCACGCGCGCCATCAACGCCCGCACGGCCAAGGTGAGGGCCGAAGGCTGGGTCGTGCATCGGGGTAGTCGGCTCGTCACGGCCGAAGCCCGCCTGACCGACGAGCAAGGCCGCCTGCTCGCGCACGGCTCCGCGACCTGCGCGCTGGTCGAACGCGCCGCCAGCTAGCGCGCGCCTCAATCGAGATCGCTCGTGCCTGCCCGTAAACGTGGCCGCGCCCGCCTCCGGCGAGGCCCACGATTGGGCCGCACGCCACAGCCGCCATTTTGCTCGGGTCGAAGCCTCGGGGCTTGGCGCTATTCGATCTTGGGTGGGCGCTTGGCGAACTGAAGCTCGTCGGTCGCAAGCTCGTCGATCCATCCCGCGCGCGAGCTGGGGAAGGCGTCGGCATACGGAACGTACGGCTTGATGTCGAGGATGGGGGTGCCGTCGAGCAGGTCGACGCCCCGCACGTGCAGCCGTAAGCCGTCGACGCGCACCAGCTGCACCGCCGAGAGGCCAACGGGATTGGGGCGGTCGGGCGAGCGCGTCGCGAACAAGCTGCGGCGCACGCGCGGTCCCCGCGGCGGCCTCACCAGCGGGCCCCAGGTGCCGCTGCGGTGCAGAAAGGTCAGCACCCAAATCCGCTCGATACCCACCAGATCGGTCAGGGCCGTCTCTGGAATCCGTTCGGCGTCCAGCTCCAGCACGGCTTCGAGCTCCGAGTCGACGGCCGCCGCCTGCTGCGGGGTGCCGAAACGCCGCTGGTAAGGCGAAGAGACCCAGCCGATGGGCGTCAGAGCGAAGGGCCCGCGCGGTCTGCTGCTGTCGTCCTGGGTGCCCGGCATCAAGGTTCCATAGCCGAGCGCATCGGAGCACGCTAGAAGCGTAGGCCATGAGTGAGCGCGCTCGAGGCACCTTCGAAGTCACGGCAACGCGGCAGCCCCCTTACGACAGCGCCGACGGCTTGGTGCTCGGGCGCACCAGCTTCGTCAAAACCTTCAAAGGCGAGCTCGAGGCGTCGAGCACGGTGGAGATGCTGAGCGCCGGCACGCCGACTCAAGGCTCGGCGGTGTACGTCGCGCTCGAGCGAGTGAACGGCACGCTCGCCGGAAAGCGCGGCAATTTCGTCCTCGCGCACTACGGCGTCATGAACCGCGGCACGCCTTCTCTGAAGCTGGAGGTAGCGCCCGACTCGGGCACCGGCGAGCTCGCGGGCTTGAGCGGGCAGATGCAGATCGAGATCAAAGACGGCCAGCATTTCTATGAGCTCGAGTACCAGCTCGGCTGACCGTGCCGGCGCGCCTACTCGGCCTGGTTGCGCATGAAATCCGCGACTTCGCCCAGCTTTTGCTCCAAGAAAGCGCGCAGATCGGGGGCGATGCTGTCGTGGGCGAGCGCGTGACGCATGCTGCGCATCCAGGCGTCGCGCATGGAACGAGTGACGGCGACGTGCGCGTGGCGCATGCGTAGACGCGGGTGGCCGTGCAGGCGCATGTACTCTTGCGGGCCACCGAGCCAGCCGATCAAAAAGAGCGCAAACTTGTCGCGAGCGGCGCGGCTCACCTTGCCGTCTTCGAGAGGGTGGAGCGCGGCCAGCTCCGGCTCTTGCTCATCCATGGCGTCGTAGAAACGTTCGGCTAGGGCGCGCACGTTGGCTTCGCCGCCGATACGTTCGAAGGGCGTCTGATTACCGCCAGGCTCGGTCATCGTTCCTGGTATTTAGCACGCCGCCCCGCCGCCCTTGCGGGTACGCCACGAGCCGTGAGGGCTGGGCGCGCCCGAGGCCTTCAATCGAGGGGAAAGGCGAGGGGCGCCTCGGAGGTGGGCTCGGTTGCTGGCGCTTCGGCGGCGGGCGCGTCCGCTGAGGCTTTGCCCGGGGTGCGCCACCACGGCACCGGCGCGCCGTAGCGCGCAGGCTCCGCCGCTTCGCCCAGCCCAGGCATCAGTAGGGGCACGCCCGCGCCCAGCCTGAGCAGCTCCTCGGCTGGCTCGTCCCAGTCGTGCATGGCAAGGTTGAAGGTTCCCCAGTGCACCGGCAGAAAGCGCGCGCCCCCCAGCAGCTCGCTGGCTTTGAGGGCGTTGGCGGGCCCCAAGTGGATGTCGCCCCAGGCCGGGTGAAACGCCCCGACTTCGAGCGCCACCAAGTCGAACGGGCCGAGCTTTTCGCGGATGCTTTGGTACTCGGTGGTGAGGCCGGTGTCGCCGCTGAAGAAGAAGCCGTGGCGCTCGCCGCGGACGGCGAAGGACGACCACGCGGTCGTATTACGCAGGCCGGGTGCTCGCCCGGAGAAATGTTGTGACGGCGCTGCGCTCACGTGGGCCCGCCCCCCGGCGATTGGCGTGCTCTCCCACCAATCCAGCTCGGTGATGCGCGCTTCGGCCACGCCCCACGACTCGAGGTGCGCGCCCACACCCAAGCTGGTGATGAACGGCACGTCGGTCTTCGCCAGCTCGAGGATAGTGGGATAGTCCAGGTGATCGTAGTGGTCGTGCGAAACAATCACGGCGTCGAGCGGGGGGAGCTGGTTCAGCGAGGCCGGCACCGAATGGAAGCGCTTGGGCCCGGCAAAGCCCACCGGCGAAACGCGCTCGCCCCAAACTGGATCGGTCAAGACGCGCACGCCGTCGAGCTCGACCAGGAGGGTGGAGTGACCGAGCCAGGTGACGCGCAGCCCTGTTTCCGGCGCGTGACGCCAGCCGGGCCGCGGGTCGTGCGTGGCGAGCGGAGCCGCCGGAACGCGCCGCCCGCTCGAGCAGATGAAGTCTCCGATGGACGGCATGCTTCCGCCCTTGAGCCCCGGCAAGACCGGGTGAACGTTGCGAAACTCGCCGTCGCGGTAGCGAGGCGAGGCCAGCATGCGCTCCAGCCGTAGGCCGTCGGCTTGCTTCCCGAACGGAGTTCTCATGGCTTCTGCCTAGCGCCCGCGCCCCGGAACGGGAAGTGGGCAGGGTTCTGTCGAGGTTTTGCGCCGGCTCGGCGCGTACGCGAGCCGGCTCGGGGGGCGATGCGTATCGAATCGCGCCACGTTGCTTCGGCGCTCCGAACACGCAAACATCCGCCGCGATGGGACACGTACCGTTGCTCGACGAGCTGGCCATCGTGGCGGCGCTGGCCGTCTTCGTCACCGTCGTGCTGTCGAAGCTGAAGCTGCCGACGGTCGCAGGGCTCTTGCTGGCCGGCGCGTTGCTCGGCCCCTTCGGGCTCCGGCTCGTTTCGTCGGTCCACGCCATCGAGGTCTTGGCCGAGGTGGGCGTGGTGCTGCTGCTGTTCTCGATCGGTCTGGAATTTTCAATCGCGCGGCTTCGCGACGTGCTGCGTCAGGTAGCGCTGGGCGGCGCGCTGCAGGTCGGCCTGACAACGGCCGTCACGACCGGCATCGCGGTGGCGCTGGGGCAACCGGTGGGGCGGGGCGTGTTCTACGGCTTTGCGTTCGCGCTCTCCAGCACCGCCATCGTCCTGCGCGCGCTGTCCGAACGGCGTGAGCTGGACGCGCCCCACGGCAAGTTCATCGTCGGCACGCTGATCTTTCAAGACCTGTGCGTCGTGCCGATGGTGCTGATCGTGCCGCTCTTGGGCAGCGGAGGCGCGGCGGGTCACGCGGCGGCCAGCGTCGGGCTCGCGCTCGGCAAGGCGGCGGTGGTGGTGACGGGAACCATCCTGATCGCTCGCTTCGTGGTGCCAAAAATCTTGGGCTGGGTGGACGCGAGCCGCAGCCGCGAGGTCTTCTTGCTGGCCATCTTGGCGCTGTGCATCGGTACCGCGTGGTTGACGTCCATGGTCGGCTTGTCTCTGGCCCTGGGCGCATTTTTGGGCGGCATGGTGGTGGCCGACACCGAGTACAGCCACCGCGCCATGGGCGACATCTTGCCGCTCCGCGACGCGTTCGTGAGCGTGTTCTTCGTCTCGCTCGGTATGCTCTTCGACGTACGGGTCGTGGCGGCCCATCCGCTCTTGGTGTTCGGGCTGCTGGCGGGGTTCTTGGTCGCCAAGGGGCTCCTGGCCACCCTGGCCGCCATGGCCATGCGGTTCCCGTCTCGCGTCGCCTGGCTGGCGGGGGTGGGCCTGGCCCAGTTCGGCGAGTTCGGCTTCGTGCTGGCCCGCCTGGCGCAAACCAGCGGCGTGATCGACGAGCAACAGGTGAGCCCGCTGCTCGCCGCCGGCATCGCCAGCATGTTCTTGACCCCGCTCTTGGTGCGGGCGGCGCCCCACATCACCGCCGGCGAGAAGCTACTGGCGCCGCTCGAGCGGCTGATCGGCGTGCGTAGCATCGACGAAGCAGACGAGACCCGGAAGCTCGAAAATCACGTCATCGTCATCGGTTTTGGTGTGGCCGGGCAGCTCACGGCGCGCGCGCTCACGGCCGCGGGGGCCCCCTTCCTCGTGCTGGAGCTCAACGCCGACAACGTGCGCCGCGGCAAAGAGCAAGGGCTACCCGTGTACTACGGCGACGCCACCAGCGAAGAAGCCCTGGGGCACGCTCACCTGCAAGAGGCGCGTCAGGTCGTGCTGCTGATGAACGATCCGCAAGGCGCGCAGCGCATCGTCGACATGTTGCGGCGGGTTGCTCCCAACGTGCCCGTGTTGATGCGCGCGCGCTATCTGGCCGAACGCGAAGGCTTGCTGAAGATGGGCGCGCGCGACGTGGTCGCCGAAGAGGTCGAAGGCGCGGTCGAGGTGATCGCGCGGCTTTTGCGCAGCATCGAGGTGCCGCGCAACGTCATCGAGGGCGCCTTGCAGACCATTCGCGCGGAGACGCAGACGAGCGAGCGCAAGCAAACCTTGCCGCGCGCGCAGCTCGGCGACGTGCGCGCCCTCTCCGAGCTCAAGATCGAGTCGGTGCTGGTGCGCGAAAACAGCCACGCCGTGGGCTCTTCGCCCGCCAAAATGCAGCTCCGTAGCACCACCGGCGTGCTCTTGGTGGGCGTCCAACGCGCGGAGCAGCTGCTTCAGAACCCCGACCCGCACTCCGCCTTCGAGGCGGGCGACATCTTGTATTTCGTGGGCACCTCCGAGGCCATCCGCAAAGCGTTGCCGCTCTTCGACGGCTGAGCGAGCCGGCCCGCCGTGCCCTGGGGGCGGACGGTGAGGCGTCTTCGAATCCGCCGGAGTGGCACGGTGGCCGCTGTGCGGCTCTTCCGTTACAGTGCCCCACGATGCGACGCGGCGACGACGGCACGGTCAGCTTCTCTGCTACCGAGGTCGGCAATTTTTTGGCGTGCCCGCACGTTACCTCGCTCGAGCTCCAAGTCGACGCGGGGCTCTTGGAGCGGCCCGCCCAGAACGACATCGAGCGACGGCTCTTGGAGAAGCGGGGCCTCGAGCACGAGGCGCGAGTGCTGGAACACTTTCGCGCGCAGGGTCAGAACGTCACCGTGCTGAGGCCGGCGCCGGGGGCCGAGGGTGCGCGTCGCGGCGCCGAAGAGACGCTCGAGGCGATGAGCGCGGGCGCGGAGCTGATTTACCAAGGCACGCTGCTCACACCGGGTTGGCTGGGGCGCCCGGATTTTTTACAGAAGGTCGACGGCGGGGGAGGCCGCTGGCCACACCACTACGAGCCGATCGACGCCAAGCTCGCCCGCGAGGCCAAGGCGCGCGCGGTGCTGCAGCTGTGCGCTTACGCGGATCAATTGGCGACCGTTCAAGGCGTTTTTCCACGACGGCTCCACGTTGCCGGCGGCGGCGCCGAACCGATGCTCGAGGCGCTGTTGACCAGCGACTACGATGCCTACTTCCGCAGCGTGCGCGGGCGCATGCAGGCCTTCGTGGAAGGCGCGCGCGTGGACCCGGCGAGCGCGCCCTATCCCGAGCCGGTCGAGCACTGCGCGGTCTGCCGCTACTGGAAGCGCTGCGATGACCGGCGGCGCGCCGACGATCACCTCTCGCTCGTGGCCGGCGTCACGCGTCGCCAGCGCGACCGCCTGGGCTTGGCCAACGTGGAGCGGCTCGAACAGCTGGGCTCGCTAGAGCGCGAGCGACGCATCGACGGCATTCAGGTCGAGTCGCTGGAGCGCGTGCGCGAGCAGGCCGCTTTGCAGCTGGCGGGCCGTCGGCAGGGCCGGCCGTTGTACGAGTTGTTGCAGAACGAGGTGCCCGGCATCGGGCTCGAGGCCTTGCCCAAGCCGACTCCGGGCGATCTCTTCCTGGACCTGGAGGGAGACTCCTTCGTGTTGGACGGGGGCCTCGAGTACCTGTTCGGCTTGCTCGATTTTGGCGAGCCCGAGCTGGATTTCACGGTGCGTGAGGCGCCTGGGCCGGCGCGTTACCGCGCGTTTTGGGCCGTCAATCGCCGAGAAGAGAAGCGCGCGTTCGAGCAGATCGTCGATCGGGTGCTGCTCGGGCGCCAAGAGTTTCCGGATTTGCACCTGTACCATTTCGGGCATCGCGAGGCCGACGCGCTCAAGAAGCTGTCCTGTCGCCACGCCACGCGCGAAGCGGAGGTCGACCAGCTGCTGCGCGAAGGCGTGCTGGTCGATCTCTTGCCCGTGGTGCGGCACGGGCTGCGCGCCTCGGTCGAGAGCTACAGCTTGAAGGAGCTGGAGAGCCTGCACGGTTACGTCCGCGTGACCCCGCTGCGCGAGGCGGCGCGCGCCATGCAGCTGTGGGGTTGGTGGCTAGAAACGAGCGACGATTCGTTGCCCGTCGCAGAGCTGAAGGCCCGCGTGCAAAGCTACAACGAGGATGATTGTCGCTCGACGGCGCAGCTGCGCGGCTTCCTGGAGCGCCTACGGAGCGAGCTGGCCGCGAAGCGGGGCGCGCCGCTCCCACGGCCCGAGCGCGCTGTCGTCAAAGCTCCAGACGCACTGAACGAGCGGCAGCAGGCGAGCCGCGAGCTTGCGCTCCGGCTCACCCGTGACCCCGCCCACCCCCAGGCCAAGGCCCGCCAATTGTTGGCAGATCTGCTGGATTTTCACTGGCGTGAGGCCAAGAGCGGCTGGTGGGAGCACTACCGCGCGGCCGAGCTGGCCCCCGCCGATCGGCTGGAGGACCGCGCTTGCCTGGCCCAGCTCGCGCTCGTGAAGGAGGTCGAGCGCATCAAGCAATCGGTCGTGTACTCGTACGAATTTCCGGAGCAAGAGCACTCGCTGCGCACGACGCCCGAGCCCTGCGATCCGGACACGGGCAAGCCCCCCGGCGACGTGCTCGAAATCGGTGCGCGCCACGTGAAGATCAAGCGCGGGCTGCGCTCTTCGGCGCCCCACCCCAAGGCGCTGATCGTGGGCAAGCCCATCGATAGCAAGCCTTTGCCCGAAAGCTTGCTCGCGCTAGGCGAGGCGATGCTCCTCGACGCGCCCGGCTTCGAAGCGGCCCGCGCTCTCTTGTTGCGCACGCCGCCCACCTCGGCCGCGCAGGGCTCGTTGGTCCGTCCGGGCGAAGCGCCCGAGCAAGCGCTGGCGCGGCTCACCAGCGAGCTTTCCGGCAGCGTGGTGGCCGTGCAAGGTCCGCCCGGCTCCGGCAAAACCTACCAGGCCGCCCGAATGGTTCTCGAGCTCCTGCGGCAGGGAAAGCGCGTCGGCGTCACCGCCAACAGCCACGCGGTGATCAAGCACTTGCTGGCGCGCGCCTGCGAGCAAGCGGCGGCGGCAGGGGAACCAACCCTGGTACGGGCGCTGCACCTCGAGGCCGACACTAGCGATCAAAGCTGGCCGTTTCGCATCGCCGCCGATAAAGACGAGGCGCGCGCCGGGCTGGAAGATGGGCGTATCAACCTGCTCGGCGGTACGGCGTGGACGTGGGCGCGCGACGACTTTGCCGGCAGCGTGGACGCGCTCGTGATCGACGAGGCCGGGCAGGTGTCGCTGGCCAACGCGCTGGCCGTCGCGCGGGCCGGGCGGGGCCTGGTGTTGTTCGGTGATCCGGCGCAGCTGGAGCAGCCGCAGAAGGGCGTTCACCCGCCCGGGGCCGAGGTGTCGACGCTCGAGCATTGGCTGGGCGGAGACGCGCTCACCATTCCGCCGCGGTTGGGCGTGTTCTTGCCCACGACGCGGCGCCTGCACCCAAGCATCTGCGAGCTCGTTTCGCGCACCTTCTACGAGGGGCGCCTCACGGCCGAGCCTGGGCTCGGGCTCGAAAACCAGAGCGTGGCGCTGCCCGGTCCGCTCTCTGGCTCCGGCGCGCGCTTTTTGCCCGTCGAGCATCGGGGCAACACCAACCACGCGCCCGAAGAGGTGCAAGCCGTTGGGCAGCTCGTCGAACAATGGTTGGCCGGCGGCTCGACGTTCCAGCCGCGCTCCGGCCCCGCGCGGCCGCTCGTAGCAGAAGACGTGCTGGTGGTCGCGCCCTACAACGTGCAGGTGGCAGCGCTGCGGCGCGTGCTACCCGCGGGGGTGATGGTGGGCACCGTGGACAAATTCCAAGGCCGCGAAGCGCCCATCGTCATCTACTCGATGACCAGCTCCAGCGCCGAAGACGCCCCGCGCGGCTTGGAATTTCTGTACAGCCGCAACCGCCTGAACGTCGCCGTGTCTCGGGCCCAAGCGCTGTGCGTGCTCGTCGCCAGCCCAGAGCTCGCGCGCGCGTCGTGCAAGACTCCGCGGCAGATCAAGCTCGTGAACGCGCTGTGCGCTTACTTGGAGCACGCCGCTTCGGGCTAGCGGCGGCCGCGGGCGCCGCTGGTGGCCACTTCGTCTTCATGTACACGTCGCCTTGCTCGAGCTCGCTCAGCATTTGCTCGAGGCGCTTTCGACGGGTTGCCGGCAACTTGGCGCGCGCAAGCCAACCCAGGTAGTCGTTTTGCTGGTAGGCCGGGCGCGCGTCGTAGGCGCGCGTCAGCCCGCGCGTCTTGAGCCGCGCCTTGACGTCCGCCGGCATGGCCTGAATGTCGCTCTGCAAGTGCGCCACTGACCTGCGCACGGCCGGGGCGGCGGGCAGGGCGGCCAAGACGGACGGGGGAATGGGCCGGCACGCGCAGTGCTTGGCGTGGGCGGTGTGCCAGACCACACGCTGGGCCAGGCTGGCGTTTTTGGGCATCGGATGCGACTCGTGCCAACGGGCATTCATGAAACCTCGTCTTCGATCATAACCTGCGCTGTCGGCGATGATACCAGCCCTCATCACGCCTGGCACCGGCGGCTCCGCGTCGCAGCACGGGCCAACTCAACCCGTCTTCACGTGCGTGCCGTGCAGGCGCCGATAGCGGCTTGGGCGGGAGCGGCTGGCGCGCTGGTGTCAGAAATCTGAACGAAAAGTGCCGCTTCGCGGCATAGACAAGGAGTTGGTTTGCTTGGCCGCGGGCGTGCTGCGCCCCGGCACTACAGGCAGCTGACGCTCGCAAAGCGGAAGGTCTGCTCCACGTCATTCGCGTCACAGGGCCAAATTTCTACGTCGGTGCCCCGAGCGGTCGCGCACAGCGTTGGCGCGTGGCGTGGCGCAAGCTCGTAGGTTTCGCTGCCACGTGGGCGAAACCAGAAGCGTTGATTGTCGAGCGTGTTCGGGTCGTAAACAATGATCGGCGTTCCAGGAAGATCCGAGGCGGCTCGCACGTCGAGAGACAGTTGGTCCTCGACGTTCCGCAGCGTAAAAGTCCCGGCTACCGCTGGGGTGAGGTCCCACTGGGCCCGAGCCGTGCTGCAATCTGCCGAAATTTCGGTGAGAAAAGCGGTATCGCCGAACACCGTGGTGGCGTCCCCGCGCCGCAGGCAGGCGCTTTCTACGCTCAGAGCGAAGCGCCCGGCCGCGGGCACGGCGCAGCCGTTGGGGCCGGCGGAAGTCGAGCCACTGGCGCCGCTGGCCGCCGGCAAGTCCATGGTCACGGCGTCAATGGGGGTCGTACCGCAGCCCCAGAGCAGCGCGGCCAAAATCACGTTCAGGGGCGAAGATTCAAGCACCGTCACTTTTGGTGCTCGCGCTCGCGTGGATGGTTGGCCGAGAGCGTCGCGAGTCATGAGTTTTGCTAGTCTAGCGCCAGTGGCGATTGTCGTGCCCTCCAGTTTTGCGATGCCTCGCGCGCCGCTGGCCGCCGAGGTAGCGCTCGAGCTGCACCGCGCCATCGTGACGAACGAGGCCGGCTGGCAGCGTCGGGCCTTCGACGCCTTCCACGGCCTGGTCCACGGCCTGCTCATCAAGTCGCTCGGCCCACGCGCGGAAATCGCCGATTTGGTCGGTGACACTTTCGTGATCTTCTTCAGCAGCGCTCACCGCATCCAGAGCCCGCTGGCGGTGCGCAGCTACCTGGTCTCCATCACCATGAATTTGGCGCGGCGCGAGGTGCGGCAGCGCCGGCGTCGCGAGCTGTTCCATCGCTTCACGGGCGGCGCGCCGGAATACGACCAAGAGCCCGGCCAAGACGATCCAAAAGCGAAGGCCGCGCTCATTCAACTGTCGCGCATCCTCGACGACCTCTCGGCCGACGATCGCGCCGCGTTCGTGCTCTCCAACTTGGAAGGCATGCCGGTGCTGGAGATCGCCCAGGTGTTGGGCGTGTCGGAGTCGACGGCCAAGCGCCGCATTCGCCGCGCCAACGAGCACGTGCTGAAGCGCGTGAGTCGCAATGCGCTGCTCGCTGACTACGTTCAAGCCCGAACCGAGCGCCAGAATGGTTGACGAACGCGAGCCGCTGTCGGAACGCCGAGTCGGCGCGGTCATCCGCCGCTTGTCGGAAGAGCACGCAGCCTTGCACGTGGAGCGCGACGCCCAGCGCGCCTGGCGTCGGGTAGAGGCGGGCCCCAGCGCGTCGTCGTCGGGCAGCGGCGGACGGCGGCTCGCGGCCATTGGGTTCGCGCTCGCCCTGGCGGCGGCGGCGCTCTTGGTGCTGGGTTTCCGTGCCGACTCGCAGCTGAGCTACGAGCTGCGGGGCGGCCACGCTCGGGGCGGGGTCATCGAAGCAGAGCGCGGCGAGGCCACGGTGGCGCTGTCCGACGGCAGCTCTATCTTGGCCGAGAACCGCACCAAGTTCAGCGTCGACGTGGTGGGCCGCAACGCTGCCCTCACTCGCTTGGTGTCGGGCAAGCTGCACGTGCGCGTCGTGCACAATGAGGACACCAGCTATCGCTTCATCGCCGGACCGTACGAGGTGCGCGTCGTCGGCACCGAGTTCGATCTCGCCTGGGAGCCGAGCGGCAGCGGCCTCCTGCTATCCATGTCGAAGGGCGAAGTGCGCCTGGTCGAGCCGGGGGGCAAGCTGCGCACGTTGAAGAGCGGCGAGACGCTGCGCTTGCCCAGCACCGTTCAAGCGTTGGCCGAGAGCGCGGGCCAGCGCGCGGCTCGAGTACCTAGCTCGGCGAAGCCGGCCGAGGCCGCCGACGCCACCACGGCCACGGCCACGGCCACGGCGACGCCCGACGCGAGCGCGGGGCTCGCCGTACGGACCGGACACGACACCCAGCAGGCGCCGTCTTGGGACGCCTTGGTGGCGAAGGGCCAATTCGCCGAAGTGGTGCGCGAGGCCGAGACGCTGGGCATCGCCACCGTGACAGAGCGGCGCGGCCCGAGCGATCTCAAGGCCCTCGGGCAGGCGGCGCGCTACGTCGGTAAGCGCGCCTTGTCGGTGCGCGCCTTCTCGGCCCTGCGTGAGCGCAACCGCGGCACGGACGCCGCCCGCCAGGCGGCCTTCTTTCTCGCTCGTCTGCAAGAAGAGCAGGGCAATCAGGCGGAAGCCCTGCGCTGGCTCGGCACTTACGTGAGCGAAGCTCCGCGCGGCGTTTACGCGGCCGAAGCCTACGGTCGCCGCTTGAACCTGACCGAGCGGCTGCGCGGCCAAGCCGCCGCGCTACCGCTCGCGCGAGAATATCTGGAGCGGTTTCCGAAGGGGGCCTACGCTCAGAGCGCCCGTGCCCTCGTCGAGCATCGCTAGGCAGCTTCGTGGTCGGTCGTGCGTCGCCCCGCTGGTGCTGGCGGCGCTCGCCTTCGTGGCGCCCGCGCGCGCGCAGGCGCCACGCGTCGTCGTCACGGCGCCGAGCGATGCGTCCGCGCTGCTGAAAGAATCGCTGGTGCGCGCCCAAGGCGAGCTCTCGGCGGTCGGGCTCGGCCCCGACGTGGAGCTCTCGGCCCCTGGCGTGGCGCCGGCACCGGCTGGCCTGCGTGAAGGCGTGTATGGCCGCCTCGAGCTCGAGCAGCGGGGCTCGGTCGTATGGATTCACGCCTGGGCGCCCGGCGCGAGCGAATCGCTCGACGCGCGCGTGAGCCTGTCTGGGCCAGACGTCACCTCGGAGGTGATCGCGGTGCGCGCGGTCGAGACGCTGCGAGCGGCCATGCTGCAGGTCGCCGAGGCCGAGCGCGGCGCCGTACCCGCAGCCGTTCGAGGCTTCACTCGCTTCACGGCTCCTCCCGCGCCGCCGCCCGCGCGCCCGCCTCCGCCCGAGCCGCCGCCGCGTTCGCCGCCGTTGGCCTTCTGGGCCGGCCCCGCGCTGTCGCTGCACCCTGGCGTCTCGCCCGACCTGGGCGCGCAGCTGGGGATCTTGGTGGGTCCGGGGAGCGCGTTTGCCGCCGCCGCTTTCGAGACCACCTTGGGCGATCTGCATTTGCGCGCCGAGCACGGCAGCGCGGACGTGCGACGCCAAGCCGTCTGGCTACAACTCGGTGTGCGGCTCCGCCCTTCCGCGGCCTGGGAGGTCGCCACGCGCGCGGGCGCCGGCTACGCGGCTTTTGGCATCAGCGGTGATGGCGAGCCGGGCTACCACGGCTCGGACAGCACGCACGGCAGCTTGGGCTTGATGCTGGCGGTGAGCGGCGTCTACTGGGCGACGCGCTCGTTCGGTCTGTACGGCAGTGTAGGGGGCCGTCTCTCTACGGACGCCCCGACCATTCGCATCGCCAAAAAACAAGTGGTCACGCTGGATAGGCCGTCGTTCGTGCTGTCGCTCGGGGCCTGCGTGGGCGTGTTCTGAGAGAGCGCTCAAGGTTGAGCGGCGGGCTCCGTTCACGGCGAGCGATGAGCTCGCTCTCCAACGCGGTCAGCATGACGCAGACGCAAGTTGCGGTTGCCAGGATGGAGCTGGATTCCATCGAGCAGCAGGGGCAAGACACCCTGGCGCTGATCCACTCGGCGGCCCCGCCGCAAGCCGCAGCGCCGGCCACGCCCGCCAACACGGCCCCGGGCGTGGGTACGCAGATCAACTACACGGCATGAGCACGCCGCGCGCGCCTCGGGGGGCAGCGCGCGGCTGACCGCCCACGCGCTCTCAGAGCTTGCTGTTGAGCGGGTCGTACGCGCTGCCGCCGGTCTTGAAGCCGCCGGCCGAGCTCTTACCCGCTTTGGCGGACTTCTTGGAGGAGACCGACGCGACCGCGGCGCGGGACGCCTTCTTTTGCTTGCTGCCCGCGGCTTGCTTTTGATCCTTGTTCAGCAGCGCCGCCTTCATCTCTTCGCTGAAGCGATCTTCGGCCTTCTTCGGGGCCGCTTCGTCTTCGCTCTTGGGCGTGTCGCTCGCGGCCTTCGGCTCCTCGGCCTTGGCTGCTTCGACCTTCGGCTCTTCCACGACCGGGGCCGCGACGGGCTTGGACGGAGTCGTGTTGACGTTGGACACCGAGAGGCTCGCTGCGCTGGCCTGCGCTACGTCTCCATCCAACTTCGGCAGCTTGATGCCGCCGCTCTGCACGACGGCAAAGCCTAGCCCGCCCAGCGCGAGCACGGCGAGGCCGGCCACGACCTTGCCAGCGCGACGCTTGGGACGCATCGACATCATCTCGTAGTCGTCGTCGAGCGAGAGATCGTTGGTCACCGGAGCGACGCTGTACGCCGGCGCATACGATGCCGCGGGGATCACGCTGGGAGACGGGACCACGGCGCCGTAGGCTGGCGCCGCGTACTGGCGTGCCTGCGGAACCGGTTGCACGACCGACACGGGCGCGGGAACCGGTTCCTCATCACCCAAGCCGGCGACCTCACCGAGCGTGAGCCAGTCCGAGCTTCCTTCGAGACACACGTAGGTGTTCTCGTGGATGAGCCCTGCGTTGAAGGCGGCGTCGAGTTGATCGAGCGTGAACAGGCGAACGTCGCCTGCCTCGACCTGCGTGTGATAGCGATCCTCGGTTTCGTCTTGGGCAACGGCTGCGTGGGACATGTAGGGAACCACGTTAGCTTGGGAAGCGCGGTCGAGCCAACGCTCTCCATCGGCAAATTGCGTGTCAAAACGGTCGGTTGGCAGCGTCACGGTAGTGTTCCGCGGTCACCGGATTCAGCCGCTTGAATTTTCTTCGATAGCCGTTGGCGACCGAGTTGGCAAAGAACGGGGACGCTTAGTGGCCGGCAGCCAACCGCCTCGAGTCAGCTCGGTCTGATGCAAGCAGGGTCGAGGCCAACGGCGCGCAAGCGAGCGCCAAGAATTCGTCGGCTCGGCCGACGGATTGATGGAGGCGTCGGCGGTGCCAGGCTCGTCGATTCCAGCGCGCGACCAACGCTTGATACTCGCGCAGCTCCTCCCAGCGGGCGCGATCGGCGGCGTCGAGCTCGCGCTCGTCGTTCTTGCCGTCGGTCGCGTGCTCGCATTCGTGAAGCGGCATGAGCACGAGCCGGCGCACTTGGCGCGCATCGCTCGGCGCCGCTTCGAAGTCGAACGGGAAGGCGCGGCAGTCGCGCGGACGCGCGGCGTAGGCGCGGCAGCGATTGTCGGCACCCAAGAGCCGGCAGGCGTTGTCCTGCTGGGCCAACACCAGCAAGCGACGACCCTCGGCCAGCTCGACGAAGCTCTCCGGCTCGCCGCTCATGTCCACGTCGTCGGGCGCGAGCCAGGCCACGAGCGAGCTCGGCGCCAGGCCGCTTTCGGCGGACAAGCGCGCTACGTCGAGGCCCGTTACTGCGACCCGCAAGTGACGGCAGCAGTTACCACAAGCGGTGCAGCGAAACTCGAGCGGGGAGACGGGGGCGGGCGCGGGCAAGGTGCCCCGCGAGTCTTCCGCGGTGCAGCTCAGACTGCAAGCGGCGGGTCGCTAGGCGAGCGCGCCAGCGCCTGGCGAATGGCCGATTGCAAAACGCTGACGCTCTGCGCGCCCGAAACCGCGAGCTTGCCGTCGAAGACGAAGAACGGCACCCCGCGAATGCCGCCCTGAGCGGCCGAGATGGCCGCTTCGCGCGTCAGCTCGAGCTCGGCCTCGTTCTGGACGAGCTCGAGCGCTTCGTCGCGGCCAAAGCCGTGCGGCTCGGCGATGCGTGCCAGCTCGGCTGCGTCACCGATGTTGGCGGCTTCCAGAAAATAACGCTGAAATAGCGAGCGGGCGAGGGCGGCCTCGGTGCCCTTGGCTTCGGCGTGGCGCATCAACGTGTGGGCGGCCGTGGTGCGGTACATCTTGGGCTGCAGGGAGAGATCGAGCAAGATGCCGGATTCGCGCGCCGCGCTCTCGGCGCGGGCCCAGATTTGCTTTGGCTCGGCGCCGTATTTCTTGCGCAGCATGTCGGGGATGGACGCACCTTCGGGCGGCGTCGTGGGATCCAAGAAGAACGGATGGTACGCGATCTCGGCCGTGACCTCGCCGGCCATGCCTGCCAGCGCTTGCTCGAGCCGCACGCCGCCGATGAAGCACCAGGGGCACACGAAATCTGAGAATAAATCGATGCTGAGGCTCGGGGGCATGACGGGTCCGCTCCGCACATATGGGGGCCGGGCGGGTCGGAACGCAACCCGCCCTCGAGCTAAGGGCGCGCCCCGCCGCTCAGCCAGCGTCGAAATGGATGCGGTACACCAGGTGCGCGTCGCCGCGCTCGGGCTCGGGGAAATGCAGGGCGTAGAAGCCTTCTGCCACGCAGTCGATCACTTGCCGATCGGTGAGATCCGAGCCGCCATCTTCCACGACCGTGACATGCCCCGATTCGCCGACGACGAAGCGCAGGCGCACGGCGCCGTCCAAACCCGAGTTACGCTGCACGCCGTCGCGGTAGCACCGCGCGAACAGCGGAAAACCGGATTCGACGATGTCGTCGACGGCCGCCAGATCCAACATGCCCGGCGAGCCTTTCTCTAGCTCCACGCCTTGGTCACGGCCTTCGGCGCGGTCGCGCTGCTTGCGAGTGAGCTTCTTGACGCGACCGTGGCGGTCTCTGACCGGCTCGACCAGCCGAAACACGAACGTCCAGCGCGCGTGAGCGGGCTTTTCGCGTGGATCGAAGCGCACCTCGTCCAGCTTTTCGCCCAAGCACTGCTCGATGCGCGGATCGCTCAGCGTGGAGCGTTCGCGCTTCAAGCGCTCGATACGGCCTTCGGTGTTGACGTTCCACGACAACGATAGCGAGCCGCGCGCGCTGGGGTTGGCGAAGAAGCAGCGGCGAATGTCCGTCTCGTTGCCGCGCAGCTTGATCACGACCTCGCTGGCGGACAGCTCGTCTTTGGGCGTCGGCTTCTCTTTGGCGCGGGCATCGCGAGAGCGCGAAGGTGCTTCGCTCTCGGGCGCGGTGGGCGTGGGCGGCGAACCGCCGCAAGCGCTGAGCAGCGCCAATGACAGAAAGAGCGAGGAGCGCACGACGGGGGAGAGTGGCATGGCGTAAAATCGCCGCCAAGCATGACCTGCGGCGCGGGCCGCGGGCACGCGCAAATGGGCGAGAAAGTTCTTCTTTCTCGCGATCTGTAGCGTGATTCGTCTCGCGAGCTCGGGCGCCGCTGCGACAACATTTCAGAGACGATTCAACCGGGCCGCGCAGCGCATCGACCAAGAGCTGGCGCGCCCCGCGGGCTCGCTGCTCAGTAGTGTGGCGGTTTTTCGTTCGGCATTTCGCGGCGCGACAACTCGGCGCCGAGCATCCGCTCGACTTGCTCGAGCCGCGCCTTCTGGTCCGACACTTGACGATTCAGCCCCACCACGACCTCGTTCAGCTCGGCGATCGTCTTGTCTTGATAGGCGATCTTTTCTTCGAGGTTGAGCAGGCGCGCCGCGTCGGAGCCGGACATGCCGCCACCCTAGCACTCCTGAGCCTCGAGCCCCTCCTCGAGCGCCGTGGGCCGGCCCCGTGCTCGCGGTCGCCCCCGACCGAGCTGATGTTTGCCGACCGGAGTCGACCCTTCCTGTCGCAAAAGTCAGTTCGGTGTCGAACTGACTCTTGCGACGTGAAGACGCTGGGCCAGCCCGGAGGATTTGTATCGGAGGGCAGCTCGGCGAGAGCGGCTCAATCGCCAATGTAGCGGGCGCGCGGCCGGAGCACGGCTGGGGAGCTACGCTGCTCCAATACGTGCGCGAGCCAGCCGGCGCTCCTACCTAGCGCAAACAGCAGCGCTGCGGCGCCGGCCGGTAGCTCGAGGGCGCGGGTCAGCGCGACGAGGCCGAAGTCGACGGTAGCGGGCAGGCCTTGCTGGCGCATGGCTCTGGCCAACGCGAAGGCCGGCTGCAGGCGCTGTTTCGCGCGCGCGCTGCGCTCGGCCAGCTCGGCCGCGTGCGCTAGCAGTAGCTGGCCTCGCGGATCACCCTGCGGGTAGAGCGGGTGCCCGAAGCCCGGCACCAAGTCACCGCGCCGCGCGCGCTTCTCGAGCACGCTGGCGGGGCGCCCGAGCGTCGCCGCTTCGTCGAGTAACGCCTCCACGCGCTCGCACGCGCCGCCATGGCGCGGCCCGCTGAGCGTGGCCAGCGCCGCGCACATGCAAGCGGGTAAGTGCGCGTCGGTCGAGGCGGCCACGCGCGCGCTGAAGCTCGAGGCGTTGAGCTCGTGATCGGCCAGCAGCACCAGCGCTAAATCGAGGGCGCGCCGCGCGTCTTCTCGTGGAGCACGGCTGGTGCGCGCCAAGATCTCGGCGACGCGCCCAGGCGCGCGCCGCGCGCCTTCGGGCACCAGCAACAGGGCCAAGGTTTGCACCAGCCGCGGCGCGAGCGCGCGCTCGACCTCCGGCGCGCGCGAGTGCCGCTCCGGCGTGGCCAGCGCCAAGGGCGGCAGGGCGAGCAGCAAGTCTTCCAGCGATCGGCGCGGCGGGCCCCAACCGCGCGCGGGCGCTGGGAGCGCGCTCCAGCGTGGAGCCGGGTCGGGCCGCTCCCCCGACCACAGGAGCTCGGCGACGGCCTCGAAGCCAACGCCGGCCGCCGCGAGCTCGACGGCGGGGTGACCGCGGTAGAGCGGGCCGCGCTCGTCGATACCGGTGATGCGGGTGTCCAAAACGGGCTCGCCGAACGACAAGGCGGCGGCCGCCAACGGCCCGTGGCCGGCCCGGGCGCGGTGGCGCGCGCCCAGGCGCTCGACGTCTTCGCTCAGGTAGCGGCGCCGTTTGCCCGTGCCTACGCGCCGGAGGAGGCCGCGGCTGGCGTAGGCGTACACGGTCTGCGCCTTCACGCCCAACAGCTCGGCCGCTTCTTGCGCGCTCAAGGTCGTCGGAGACTGCATTGTTGAATCAACATTGATCGTAATATTGATTGGATCAATGTATAAGCCATGACAGCGCAGCAAGTTCACGAGGGTTTGGCCGATGTCTTGGTGGCGCGCACCGAGCTTTCCGAGGTCGACGGGGAACGCGGGCAGCTCAGCTTACGGGCTCACCTCATCGAGTCGCTGGTCTCTACGGTGCCGTTCGAGGGCGTGCTCGGGCTCCTGCTCGACGGCGCGTTGCCCAGCGCCGAGCGGCTCTCCGAGCTGCGGCTCGAGCTCGGCCACGCGCGCCTACGCGCGCATGAACGGCTGGGGTGCGGGTCGCCATCTTGGGCGGTGAGCTCCTGCTTTGCCGCGGTCGCGGCTCCGGATGCCATGAGCACGCTGCGCAGCGCGCTCTCGCTCTTACCGAGCGACGCGACACCGGCCGACTTACTGGGCATGGCGGCCGTAGCCAGCGCGGCCTGGATCCGCCGAGCGCGAGGCGGGCAGCTGCCCGCCCCTCGACCCGGCCTACCCCACGCCCTCGATTTGCAGAGGATGCTGAGCGGGGGCGTCGCCAGCGAAGGTGCCGCGAGGTTGCTCGACGCCTACCTGGTGACGGTGGCCGAGCACGGCTTCAACGCTTCGACGTTCGCGGCGCGCGTGACCGCCTCGACGGGCGCGGATTTGGTGGCGGCGGCCGTGGCGGGCGTAGCCGCGCTTTCGGGGCCGCTACACGGCGGGGCGCCTGGGCCAGTGCTCGACATGCTCGACGCGGTGGGCTCGGCGGAGCGCGCGCCCGCTTACGTTCAGGCCGAGCTCGCGGCGGGGCGGCGCATCATGGGCATGGGGCACCGCGTGTATCGCGTGCGCGATCCGCGAGCGTTCGTGCTGGAGCGCGCGCTCCGCGCCTACCAGCAGGAGGCGGGCGGCTCCGAGCGTCTCGCGCTCGCGCGTGCGCTGGAAGCGGCGGCCGAAGCCGAGCTGTCACGCCGGTATCCCGGGCGCGCCTTGCGGGCCAACGTCGAGTTTTACACTGCGCTCGTGCTAGACGCGCTCGACGTGCCGCGCGCGGCGTTCACGGCCATTTTTGCGTGCGCGCGCCTGGCTGGCTACGCCGCGCACTACGCGGAGCAGCGCCGCACCGGGCGCCTGATTCGGCCCAGCGCGCTGTACGTGGGCCCGCGCGCGGCCGCCTCTCTGGCGGTGAGCGCGCCCGGTTGAAGCTCGAAATAGTGAAAGCCCGCCTGCCGTGGGTGCGACAGGCGGGCTTTCGGGTGGGTGCGGGCTATCTAACTAGGTAACGAACGGGAATCAGTCGCTCACGCATTTCTGCGCTTGGCTCCAGGTCCGGCCGCCCGTGCACGACAGAGCAGCCAATCCCGGCGAAACTAAAGAAAATTTCGGTGTGGCGGGCGCGCGGCCCAGCTGGACCCCCTCAAGTCACCGCACCTGCGTGCCGTCAGGCAGCCGGCGCGTAAATAGTGCTGCCCAACCGTAGGGCTCGGCAGCTTCGGCGCTCGACGGCGGGCCCGAGCTCGTGGTCGTTGGAGCTTGCGGGGGTCGCTGGTCGTGACTCGAGGCTCTAGGCTTGGAGGCATGGCTTCACGCCGGGCCCTGCTGCTCGCCCCGCTGCTCGCTTGGGGCTGCCAGCGCGAAGCTTCGAAAGGAACGACCAGTAACGTGCGCGCTTCCGAACCCGTCGCCGCCAATCCGTCGCGCATGCCCGTGCTGTTCGTGGGCCACGGCTCGCCGATGAACGCCATCGCGGACAACCCGTGGAGCCGCGCCTTCAAGCAACTGGGGCGCGACCTACCCACGCCTCGCGCCATCTTGTGCGTGTCCGCCCACTGGTACGGGGAGGGTAGCCGCGTCACCGGCAACGAACGGCCGGAGACGCTGCACGATTTTGGAGGCTTTCCGGAAGCGTTGCAGCAAGTGCAATACCCCGCGCCGGGTGACTTGGTTTTGGCCCAGCGCGTCGCGCAGCTGCTGCCAGCGGTGCGCCTGAGCCATGACTGGGGGCTCGATCACGGCACCTGGAGCGTGCTCTGTCACATGCGACCGAACGCCGACTGCCCGGTGCTGCAGCTGAGCATCGACGCTCGGCTGCGCGGGCCCGAGCACTTCAGCCTGGGGCGAGCGCTCTCGCCCTTGCGCGATGAAGGCGTGCTGATCTTGGGCAGCGGCAACATCGTGCACAACCTGCGCGATGCGTTCGGGCGCATGCGCCGGGGTGACGACCAGACCCCGCCCTGGGCGAGCAGCTTCGACGTCGACGCCGAGCGGGCGTTGCTTCAGCACGATGGCGCGTACCTCGCGCGCGCCCACGAAGACGCGCGGGGCCGCGACGCGCACCCCACGCCCGAGCACTATTTGCCGCTGTTGTACGCGGCCGGCGCGGCCCACCCGAACGATCGCGTCAGCTTTCCGATCCGCGGCTTCGACGCCGGGTCGCTCTCGATGCGCGCGGTCCGTTACGATTCTTGACGCTGCCCGCGCGCGTGGCGAGTACGCGCCACGAACTGCTCGTGCAAGTCCAGCAAGCGCTGACCCGCTGGCATGGACTCGAGCTGGCTCAGCGCCTCCGCTATCGACTCCAAGGTGGAGAGCGCGCCGGGTCGTGGTGGCTCGCGCAAGCGGTCGCGGCTGTTGCCGCCGTCGACGGGGCCGAGCGAGAAGCGTGGGAAGCGCGCGAGCTCTGGCAGGCGTCGCAGCATTTTGCGCGTCTGGCGCCAGGTGCCATCGAGCACCACCAGTGTGCGCGGGGGCGTGCGCTCGCGGTCGGGCTCACCATGGCCGGGGTAGAGCAGCCAGGCGTCTTCCAGCTCCGCGAGCTGCGCGCGCACCGGCTCCGGGTTTTCGGCCGCCATGTCGAGCAGGCGAAGGTTCGAGAGCGCCAGGCCCGCCAAACGCGCCGTGCCCGTGCTCTTGAAGGCCTCCCACTGGTGCCGCACGATCACGATTTGTGGCTGGCTGGCGCGCGGAGCGCCGATCACTTGGCACAGGCAATAGTCGCTGAGCAGCAAGCAACGCGGGCACCGACCGGGGGCCCCAGGTGGCGTGAAGCTGCGCATGCCGACCGGATTAGCGCAGTTTGGCGAGCGACGCCCGAGGCGCGATCAAGCCGTAGCTTTCGCGGAGCAGCGCCGCGACCTCGGCCCAGCTCTTGCGCTTGCTGACGTCCAGGCACACCCGGCCGTGCTTGCCCGCATAAGGAGCCGGCCAGAAGCGCGGATCTTTCAGCGCGGCGCGCGCGTGCTCGGGCTCGAGCTTGACGCTCATGACGGCCCGGCCCCCTTCGCTACCGAACCCGCAGAAGATCTTCTCGGCCACGCGGAAATGTGGGCTGCCCCAGGTCATGGTGAGCTTGGTGTCGGGCAGAGCCAAACACAGCTCGCGCACTTTGACGAACGTGGGGTCTTCGAGCCGAAACGCAGCGGCGGGCGGCGCCACCGGCTTGGCCTTGGCTTTGGCTTTGGCTTTGGCTTTCGTTGTCGCCTTGGCCTTCGTTGTCGTCTTCGCGTCGGTCGCGGGCTTTGCTCTCGGCTTCGGGCTCGATTTGGCGCGCGCGCGAGCAGGCGCCTGCTTCGGGCTCCCGCTCGTCCGAGGAGGGCTCATGAGCCGTGGACGATGGTGCAGCTGGTGGCGTACACGCCGAGCACCGCGAACTGCTCGTGATCGATGTGAGAAACCTGGGTGATGCCGCCGGCCTTCTTGGCCGCCTCGATCGAGCCGTCGCCCGTCGCCACCAAGCCGAGGATCGAGCTCACGCAGGCTTCGCCCGTCTTGGTGTCCGCGGCCGTTCCGACCTGGCCTGGCGATTTGTAACCCGAGTAAACGGTGCCGACGGCAAAACCGTTACCGCCGGAGGCGAGGGCACAACCGTCGAGCGCGACGAGAGCTAGAGCGGCGGCTACGAACGTCGTCTTCATCTGCTGTTTCTCCTGAGGCCACACGACAGGTGCGCCTAGTGGAGAGTGGTATAGACGAGCCCTTGGCCCCCGATCAACCGCTCGAGCCTCCGATCCCCGTGGCCGCGCCGGCCAAGGCCGAAAGGCGCGCGACGGGCGCCGGCGGTAGCTTTCGGCACTGGGCCCTGCTCAACCCCTTCACCGCGCGTCACGCCCACTCGGCCTCGCTCGGGCTCGTCGCTTTTCGTCCGCTGTCGGCGCGCGCCGCCAGCGCCGGCTATTCGCTCGCCTTCGGCGAGTCTCTAACGACGCTGCGCGGCGCTTTCGCGGCGGGCGCGTTGCAAGAGAACGAGCTGCGCTTCGTCCCGAACGACGCGCTCAGCTTGGCCCTGTCTCGCTACCAGTGGGAGGCCGGCCCGCGGCTGGGTCCTATCGAGCCGAAGGCACGGGTCGGCTTTACGCTCTTGCACTTGGACGTGGGGCACGGGGTGAGCTTCGGCTTGCTTTCTCCGCGGGTGGGGCTCGGCTTGTGGCTGAAGCTCCCGCGCTCACGCGTGGGCGTGAGCGCCTTCACCGAATATTTTTGGCGCTTGGCGGGCGACGAGAGCGCGTTCGTGCACGGCTTGACCTTGGAATTTCAGCCCGACGCGGCGCCGCTCTTGCCGTCACGCCCGCCTACTTCTTCGCCCGCTGCTCGAGACCGTCGATGAGCGTGTCGAACGCCTTTTCGTAGTCGCTGACCAGCTTCTGCTCGCGCTGCTCCATGTCCTTCAGCGCGGCCTGGCCCTGCTCGACCTCGCCGTCCAGCGCTGCCCGCGCGGCGCTGGCGCTGGCCTTGCGTTTCTCGGCCAAGGCGCGCCGGCTCTTGGAGGCCTTGGCGTCCGCCAGCACGGCGTCGCTCTCTTTCTCGGTCCGCTCCAGGGTGGTGCGCACGTCGCTGGCGTCGCCGAGCGACGCTTCCAGCTCGCGCCGGTACAGCTCGAGCCGCACGTGGGTGAGGTGGCTGAGCTGCGCGACGCCGCCGGCCTGCTTCTCCGCGTTGTCGAGGTTCTGCTTGCCCAGCGTGTCCTCGTGCTCCTCGACGAAGCGGTGGATTTCGCCCAGGCGCTGCTGGCGCTCTTCGAGCTGCTTTTCGACGGCGCGATCGGACGCGCCAGCGGCCACGCCGCCCAGGTCGTCGCCGCACTCCTTGGAGCACTCTTTTTGCTTGCCGGCATAGGCTACGGCGCCGCCAATCTTCTGGTGGAGCGGCTGCTTTTCCTCGTCCCAAAAGCGCGCGACCGTCTCGCCCTCCAGCGCGAGGTTGGCGTACGCGCTCGATTTGCCCTCGGCGTCGGCCAGCTCGAAGAGCTCCTTCACGGTGGCCGGGTCGGCGTTACCCAACTTCTGCGCGGCGGGCTCGAGCTGAGGCAGCGCCGCCTGCACCTTGGCTTCGTCCGTGGCAAAGCGGCTGCGGAGCGTCTTCAAGCGCGCTGGATACTGCTCGGCGTAGCTGGGCTGCTCACCCGAGGGCGCGGTGAGCGGAGGGGGCTGCTTGGAGCAAGCGAGCGAGGTAAAGAGGCTGAAGCTGGCGCAAAGGACGAGCGCGGGATAACGCATGGCGGAGTCGTCCCTTCCATGGGCCCTGGCCGTCAACAGATTCCGCTCTGCTGGAATAAATCGGCTTTGTCCGCGTCAATCAGCCAGCAATGCGCGCCATGTCGCGAAACTCTCGCGGGCTCATGCCGTGGTGCTGCTTGAACGAGCGCGAGAAATAGTTGCTATCTTGAAAACCGACCGCGTACGCAACCTCGGAGATGGATTGGCCGGGCGCTCGCAGCAGGCGGCGCGCTTCGCGCATGCGGGTGGCGGCCACGTATTCGAGCGGAGACGTGCCCAAGGCCTCGCGAAACACGCAGGAAAAACGGCTGATGGACATGCCCGCGTGGCGCGCCAGCGCGGCCAAGCTGAGCGGCTCGCTGAAATGGTCCTGGATGAGGGCCAAGGTCTGCTCGAGCCGCGGACGATGGCGCTGCGGGTCTTCGGCCGGCGTGTGCTCGGCGCGCGCCAACACCACGAGCAGCTCGAGCAGCTGCGCGCGCAGCAACAGCTCGTGCCCGAGGCGAGGCTCGCGCAGCTCGGCTTCGATGCGGCCGAGCGCTTCGGCGATCGCGCCAGCGTGACGCGGGGAGACGCCCAGCACGGTGGGGACGCGCGCGTTCAAGTCGGCCAGCGCGGCGTCGACGCTGCCGAGCGGCTCGAAGACCGCGCGCGCCGGCAGCAGCCGCTCCGGGTCCAGGCACAGGCGCGTCAGCTTCAGCTCTTCCACGCTGCGCAGCCCGAGCGACTCGCCGCGCGGCACGAGCAGCACGCTGCCGGTGCCGACCAAGCTCTCGTGGCCGTGCGGGTCTCGCACCCGGGCGCGCCCCGAGGTTACGACGACCAGGAGCGCGAGCTCGGCGTCGTGCAGCGAGCAGTCGCCGGACAGGGTTTCGCGAACCAGACGTGCAGCGCAGGGGGCACAGGCGGTCGGGGTGGGCACCTCGTAACAGTGCCCGATGGCGCTCGGGCGAAATGTCGTAAAGTTATGAATGATGTTGCTTCAGGTTACCTTGTCGGGAAAGGCTCGCGCTTTTGCGGGATATTCGCGCGGCGATACGCCAGGGGCGAGGTGCCCCGGCTCCGGCGAAAGGCGGCCGAGAAGTGGGCCGCGCTGCTGAAGCCCGCTTCGCTGCCGATGCGCCCGACCGGCAGCGCGCTGCTACGCAAGAGCCGCTCGGCCAAGTGCAGCCGCTGCTCGGTCAGGTACTGCTCGAAGCCTTTGCCGAACGCTTGCTTGAAGACCCGCGAGAAGTAGTTCCGAGAGAACCCTGCTCGGCGCGCGACCTGACCCAAGGTGAGCGGCTCGCGGCAATTGTCCTCGATGAAGCCGCGCGCGCGCTCGAGCCGCAGGCGGCGGGCTTCGGCGTAGGGCTCGTTGGACATCTTCAGCAGCAGGTCCCACCACTGGCGGAACACCGTCACCAGCTCCACCGTGGTGAGCGACGTGGACAGCGCCTCGGTCAGGCGCTGCTCCAGCTCGCGCACCGACCTTGGCTCCAGCTGCGCTTGCTTCTCTACCAGCGTGAGCAGCGCGAACAGCGAATGCTCGAAATGGACGCGCAGCACCGAGGCGCGCCCGCTGGCGTCTTGCAGCACGCCGCGCACGTAGTCCATGCGCGACACGTCCAAGAGCGCCGGCTCGGCCCGCCCGAACAGCTCCAGCAGGCGCTGGGTCAGGCGCGCCGCCGGCTGTTGGCCGGTCTGGGCGCGAGATTTCGCGCTGATTTCGTCGGCGTAGAAGCAGAGCGGCTGCTCGCGGTGCACGGCCAGCTCGACCGCGAAGAGCGCCTCGCGCGCCGAGCGGTGCAGGTCTGGAACGCGCTGGCAGGGCTCGCCGACGCCGATGAACGCTCCGCTGCCGAAGTGACGGCGCACGAAGGCCTGCACTTGCTCGGCGCGCTCGCGCAAGAGCAGGCGGCGCTGGGTGCGCCCGAGCTTGGGATTGACGTGCGTGAGCAAGAGCACGCCGGTGTCCTCCAAGCGCGCGGCGATGGTGTTGGGCATGCGCCGAGCCAGCGCGACGCACTCGACTTGGAAGTGCTCGGTGCGGACGAGTAGATCGATGGTCTCTTCGCTGGCCAGGCTGGGGTGGGCGGGCAGCACGGCGAGCACCTGGGTGGGCAGCGCGTCGACGCCCAGCTCTTCGGCGTCCCATGGCCGCAAGCCGCGGGCCCACGTCCAGCTCGTCACCGGATCGACGAGGCTGGCCCCTTTGCGTAGCTGGGCGCTGGGCAAGCGCGAAAAATCGCCGCGGGTTTGATGCCAGAACGTCTCGGCGTGCTTCTGCTCTTCGCCGCGGCCCGCGAGCAGCTCGGCGAAGACGCGCAAAAACTCTTGAAACTTGCTCAGCTGAGCGTCGTCTAGAACCGGCGCGCGCAGCACGGTGCGGGCGTAGTCGAGGAAGCGCGTGCTTTCCGCGCGTGGCTTCTCGCCCGTCAAGCGCTGCCAATTTTGTCGAATGTCGGCCGCGCTCCAGCGCTGGCGCAAGAATGGGCCCGTGACCAAGAGGTTGTCGCAGCGCTGGCCGCTCACGATCGGCACCCACAAGTCACAGAAGCCGTGCAGCTCGCTCACGACTGGCTGCTGCGACGCGAACACCCGCGTGACGTGAGCTGCGTTGTAGGCCTGGCGCGCGTCCTGCTGCCCGAGCGCATTTTGGGCCTCCACGATCGAGGGCGCGCTCGATTTATGCACCACGATCCACGAGCCCGTGCGCGTCACGAGCGAGCAGGGGATGTCGAGGAACGTGACGAACGCGTTCTGCGCGGCCAGGAACGCGTGGGCTCGGCCGAGCTCGGTGGGCGCGCGCTGGCTGCGGGCGAGGGCTGGAGCCGAGGGCCCGGCCGGGGGGGGCGAAGCTCGTCGAGGCCGAGCGGGGCGCTTCATGCTGGCGTTCATCATAGAGGGACTTCCGCGCTCGGAACGGCCGATTTCAACATCGAGATCATGAGGTAAGCTGCGGCCGATGAGTCAGCAGCGAAGGCGAAGAGACGTATTGAAGCTGTCGGTGCTGGCGGCGGCCGCGGCCCTGCCCGCCGCTTGTTACCCTTCTGCGGTCGAGCCGCTACCGCTCTCCGACGCGGACAGCGCGCGCTACTTCCCGCAGTCCGTCGCTTCGGGCGATCCGCGGCCGAGCAGCGTGGTGCTCTGGGTGCGGGTCGAAGACGCGGAGCGCCCGGGGCAAGACGTCGAGCTTTCGCTGATCATGGCCCTCGACGAGAAGCTCGAGCAAGCGCTGCCGCTGAGCGCGGACGCGCAGAGCATGGTCACGGCCGCCGACGCCGATCATTGCCTGCTCGCGCGGGTGGGCGGGCTCGAGCCGGGCACGACCTACTACTACCGCTTCAGCTACACGACGCTCGACGGCGTGGCGCGCTCGCGCGTCGGGCGCACCCGCACCGCGCCGGCCGAGAGCTCCGAGGCGCCCGTCAAGCTCGCGGTCATGTGCTGCCAGGACTACGCCGGAAAGTACTTTCACGTGGCGCGCCACATCGCCGAGCAAGACGTCGACTTCGTGCTGCACCTGGGCGACTACGTGTACGAGTCGGCGGGAAATCCGGCCTTTCAAGCGCCGGCCGACGGGCGTGAGGTCTCCTTCACCAGGCCCGAGGAGGCGCTCGAGCTGGGCGCGGAAGGGGCCCGTTATTTGGCGGCGCAGTCGCTGTCCAACTACCGTGATCTTTACAAGCTGTACCGCAGCGATCCCGATCTGCAGGCGCTGCACGAGCGGCATCCCATCATCGCCATTTGGGACGATCATGAATTTGCCGACGATTGCCACGGTGACGTCTCTACCTACAGCGACGGGCGGGTCGACGAGGCCTCACCGTCGCGGCGGGCCGCCGCCGATCGAGCGTGGTTCGAGTACATGCCCGTCGACTACAGCCAGGCCCCGGCGTCGAAGCTGGACCAGCAGGGCGATTTTCCGGGCAACTTCGCCAGCTATCGCTCGTTCGTGTTCGGCCAACACCTGGAGCTGATTTTGACTGATTTGCGGCGTTTTCGGCCCGACCACTTGGTGCCGGAGGACGCGCCGCCCGGCGCGATTTTCTTGACCGCGGCCGAGGTCGCCGAGCTGTTCGACGAGGCGCCGGTCGACTTGGTCCCGTACGTCGACCTCGACACGGAAGCGTACGGCGACTACCGGGCCGCCCTCAGCGACAACGCGGCCGCGCTCGACATCACCGCCGCGTCGTTGACGGGCAACTTCAGCGCGGTGTGGATCAATGCGGCGCTGGCCTCGCTCGGCGACGCTTCACTGCCCGGCGCCATCGACGTCGAGGATGCCTCGCTCGAGCGCGGCTACGCCTACCACTGCATCGGTAAGTCACAGCAGTTCACGCGCATCGGCGCGCGCTACGTGGTGGCGCTGCGGCCCTTCGAGGCGTTGGCGCAAAAGCTCTGGCGAGCCAGCGAGGGCAAGAGCGAGCAGCTGATGGGCCCCGAGCAGCGCGCCTGGTTCTTGAAGACGGTGCGCGACTCTCGCCGTACCTTCAAGCTGTGGGGTAGCGCAATTGCCCTGCAATCGCGGCACATCGACCTGTCTGGCATCGCCGCCGCCCCGGACGAGCTGCGCGGCCCGCTCAGCATTTCTGCCGAAGACTGGGACGGTTTCCCCAACGAGCGCCGCGCGCTGCTCACGGAGCTCGCGGCGGCCGGCAACGTGGTCGTGTTGTCCGGCGACTTGCACTCCTTCTTCGCCGGCACGCCCTACCTTGCTCCGGGCGACGAAGCCACCCGCGTGGTCGAGCTCACGACCGGCAGCGCCACGTCCGCCACTTGGCTCGACAGCATCCAAGAGAGCCTGGCAGAAGAGAGCTCGTTGCCGATGGACGTCCAGCTGCTGGTCGCGCTGGTGCCGAGCCTGCTCGTCGACAAGGAGCTCAGGCCGAACCCGCATTTGGCTTACCAACAGCTGAAGGACAACGGCTACAGCATGGTCGAGGTGGGCCCCGACGAGGTGTCGATGACCGTGCGCACCATCGCCAGCAAGCACGTGGCCACGGCCCCCGAGCGCGTGAAGGGCGAGCTCGACGACTCGTTTACCAGCACGCGCTTCCGGACGCGCGGCGGCAGCGCCAACCTGGAGCGGGAAATCGACGGCGAATACCTGACCTGGAGCATCGAGGAGATGGCGTTCACGTGAGCCAAGGTCCGCCCTCGAGCCCGCCGCAAGGCGATTTCGACGCGGATTTCGTGATCGTGGGCAGCGGATTTGGTGGCTCGGTCAGCGCGCTCCGCTTGGCGCAGAAGGGCTACCGGGTGCTCGTGCTGGAGGCCGGGCGGCGCTGGCGCACCGGCGAGTTTCCCAAGACCAACTGGCTCGTGCACAAATTTCTGTGGCTGCCCCAGCTGGGCTTCTACGGCATTCAGCGCATCACCCTGCTGAAGAACGTGCTGGTGCTGTCGGGCGCGGGGGTCGGCGGCGGCTCGCTGGTGTACGCCAACACGCTGCTCGAGCCGCCCGACGCGTTCTTTCGCGACCCGCTCTGGGCCGCGCTCGACGACTGGAAGGCGGAGCTTTTGCCGCACTACGCCGAAGCCAAGCGGATGTTGGGCGCAACGCGCTCGCGCTTCTTGGGGCCCGGCGACCAAACTCTGCGCGAGGTCGCCGAAGAGCTGGGCGTCGGCCCTACGTTTCACCAGCCGGAGGTCGCGGTGTACTTCGGCGAGCCTGGCAAGCCGGCGCCCGATCCATTCTTTGCCGGTGAAGGGCCCGAGCGAGTGGGCTGCACCTACTGCGGAGGTTGCATGGTCGGCTGCAACGTCGGCGCCAAGAACACGCTCGATAAAAACTATCTGTATTTTGCGGAAAAATCCGGCGCGCGCGTGCAGCCCCTCACCACCGTCACGGGCGTCACGCCCCACCCCGAGGGCGGGTACCAGGTGACCACGCGCCGCACCGGGCCATTCGGTCGGCGCGGCCGCGCGCTGCGCGCCCGCAAGGTCGTGTTTGCGGGCGGCGTGCTCGGCACGGTGCCGCTCCTGCTCGATTGCAAGCGACGGGCGCTGCTGCCCGCCCTGAGCGACCAGCTCGGAAACTACGTGCGCACCAACTCCGAGGCCATCGTCGGCGCGCTTTCGCGTGCGCGGGACGTGGACAACACGCGCGGCATTGCCATCACCAGCGGCTTCTTTCCGGATCCGCACACGCACGTGGAGCTGGTGCGCTACGGAGCCGGGCAAGACGCCATGGGCCGCCTGGGCGCGCAAATGGTGGACGGCGGCGGCGGCCGCGCGCGCCGGCTACTGCGCTACGTGGGGCAGGTCGTGCGGCATCCCTTGGATTTTTTGCGCACCCAGCGGCCGTGGGGTTGGGCGAAGCGCACCGTGATTTTGCTGGTCATGCAGGCGGTGGACAACCACCTGCGCGTGAGGCTGCAGCGCTCGTGGTGGTGGCCGTTCAGCCAGCGTCTGGTGAGCGAGCTGCCGGCCGGGCAGAGCAGCCCGCCGACCTACATTCCGCTCGCCAATCTGGTAGCGCGCCGCGTGGCGGAAAAGACCGATGGTATTGCGCTCGGGGCCCTCAACGAGGCGCTGTTGGATGCGCCCACGACCGCGCACATCCTAGGCGGCTGCAGCATGGGCCAGAGCGCGGCCGACGGCGTCATCGGGCCCGATCATCAGATCTTCAACTACCCGGGCTTGTACGTGTGCGACGGCTCCGCCATCTCGGCGAACCTGGGCGTGAATCCTTCGCTCACTATCACCGCCATGACCGAGCTTGCCATGAGCAAAATCGGCCCCAAGCCGCCCGCCGCCGACTAGACGAAAACAGAACCGGAAGCCTCTTCACGTCGCAAAAGTCAGTTCGCTACCGAACTGACTTTTCAGAACCGGAAGACCTCTTCACGTCGCAAAAGTCAGTTCGCTACCGAACTGACTTTTCAGAGCCGGAAGGCCTCTTCACGTCGCAAAAGTCAGTTCGCTACCGAACTGACTTTTCAGAACCGGAAGGCCTCTTCACGTCGGAGAGCTCAGAGGAGGATGTGATGACTCTCGAGCGGTACCGAGCTGATTTTTAGTTCAGAAGCGCCTCTTCGGTCGATGGAGGCGGGCGTGTCTCGGTCGGGCTTGGGCGGGGCGCGTTAATCCTTTGCGGGTGCAGCTTTTTTCTGTCACCGGACGCTCGCCGCGTCTAGACCAAGGGAGCAATGAAGCTGACGCGACATGTGGTGATCATCGGCGGCGGGTTCGGCGGTCTGTCGGTGGCGCGCGCGCTCGCGCGTGAGCCGGTGCGGGTGACGTTGCTGGACCGCTCCAATCATCACCTGTTTCAGCCTCTCCTCTATCAGGTCGCGATGGCCGGCCTGTCGCCGGGAGAAATCGCGGTGCCAATCCGCTCGGTGCTGAGCCGCCAGAAGAACGCGCGCGTCTTGCTAGCCGAAGTGACGCACGTCGATCTCGCGGAGAAGCGGGTCGAGACGCGGGAGGCGCTACCGCTGGACTACGACTACCTCGTCGTCGCCACGGGCGCCGAAAACAGCTACTTCGGCCACGCCGATTGGGCGCGCGTCGCCCCTGGCTTGAAGGATCTCGACGACGCCGTGGAGGTCCGTCGGCGCGTGCTGTTGGCGTTCGAAGCGGCGGAGCGCGAGCCCGATCCGACCTTGCAGCGGCAACACCTCACCTTCGTGGTGATAGGCGGGGGGCCCACTGGCGTCGAGCTGGCCGGCGCTATCGCCGAGCTGGCTACCTTCGTGCTCGCGCGTGATTTTCGCGCCATTCAGCCGGACGCCACGCGAGTCGTCTTGGTCGAAGGTAGCGACCGCGTCCTGTCCGGTTTCGATGCCAAGCTCTCGGCCCTGGCGGCCAAGAGCCTGCACGAGATGGGCGTGGAGGTGCGGACCGGCTTGCGCGTGACGGCGATGGACGAGAGCGGCGTCACGTGTGGCAGCGAGCGCATCGCGGCGTCGACGGTGCTGTGGGCGGCCGGCGTGCGGGGCACGGGCCTGTGCCAGAAAATAGGCTTGCCCGTCGATCGTCAGGGGCGCGCCCTCGTCGAGCAAGATTGCTCCGTCGCGGGCCACCCCGAGGTGTTCGTGATTGGAGACGCGGCCGGCTTCATCAGCGCAGAGCACCCCCACGGCTTGCCCGGAGTCAGCCCCGTGGCCATGCAGCAAGGGCGCTTCGTGGCGCGCCAAATCGCCCGCAGCGTGGTGGGAGCACCACGTCAGCGCTTTCATTACTTGGACAAGGGCTCCATGGCCACGATCGGCCGAAGCCGAGCCGTGGCTCAGGTCGGCAAGCTGCAGCTCAGCGGCTTTCTGGCGTGGATGGCGTGGCTCTGCGTGCACATCTTTTACCTGATCGATTTTCGGAATCGGCTGGTGGTGCTGCTCGACTGGGCGTGGGCGTACTTTGCCTACCGGCGTGGCTCGCGGCTCATCACCGGGCGTCGCCTGCTCCCCGGCGCCGCGCCGGCCACCAAAGCCGACCCACCGAGCGGGGGCTAGCCTTCAGCTCGCTGGGCGCGCGCGCAGGGAGGCGGGCCAGCTCGCTCCGTTCGAATTACAGCTCTTGTACGGGTTTGCTGGTGGGCGCCGACGGGCATGCGCTGGCTGGCACCCTGTGGGAAAACGGCGTGTTACAGTCCAAAGCAGAGGGCGGGGCGCTAGACGCCCCGAGCAGGCCGTTGCCCGGAGACTTCGACGATCCCATCAATCGTTCGCGTCGCGATCTCGAGCGCGTGAGCTCGTTTCTGTCGTCGATCGTCGAGAATATTCCGGCGATGATCTTCGTCAAGAACGCAGAGAGTCTGCGCTTCGAGCTGTTCAACAAAGCCGGCGAGGAGCTGCTGGGTATCCCGCGCGAGGCCATGCTCGGCAAGGGGGACACCGACTTCTTCCCCCCTGACCAAGCGGCCTTCTTCGAAGAGAAGGATCGCGGGGTCTTGAACGACAAGAAGCTGGTCGACATCCCGCTCGAGCCCATCGACACCGCGCTCGGACGCCGCTGGCTGCACACCAAGAAGATCCCCGTGCTCGACAAAGAGGGCGTCGCGCGCTTTCTGCTCGGCATTTCGCTCGATATCACCGACCGGCACGAAGCGGAGGAAGCGCTGCGGCGCGCCCAAGACGAGCTCGAGCGCAGGGTGGTGGAGCGCACGCGCGAGCTATCCCTGACCGTGGCCCGGCTCGAGAAAGAGATCAGCGATCGCGAGAAGGCCGAGTCGGCCCTGCAGAAGAGCGAAGATCAGCTGCGCCACGCGCAGAAGATGGACGCGGTCGGTCGCCTCGCCGGCGGCGTAGCCCACGATTTCAACAATATGCTCTCCGTGATCTTGGGCCACACCGAGATGGCGCTCGGCGACCTCGATCCGCAGCACGCGTTGCACGAAAGTCTGGACACCATCCGCCAGGCCGCGCTGCGCTCGGCCGGGCTCACCCAGCAGCTGCTGGCCTTCAGCCGCCAGCAGGTCGTCAGCCCGCGCCACCTCGATCTGCGCCTGCTCGTGCGCGAGTTCGAGAAGATGCTCGAGCGGGTGATCGGCGACGACATCGACTTGCGCATCACGCTGCCCTCCGAGCCGTGTCCGGTGCGGGTCGACCCGGGGCAAATGGAGCAAGTGATCTTGAACTTGGCCATCAACGCGCGCGACGCCATGCCCGAAGGAGGCCACTTGCAGATCGAGGCGCGCCTCACGACGCTCTCGCCCGAGTACGTGTATGCGCATCCGGACGCCAAGCTGGGGCGGCACGTCGAGCTCTCGGTCACCGACGAAGGCACGGGCATGGACGCCGAGACGCAGCGCCGCATCTTCGAGCCCTTCTTCACGACCAAGGCCGAAGGGCGAGGCACCGGCTTGGGCCTGTCGACGGTCTACGGCATCGTGCACCAGAGCGGCGGCTCGATCCGGGTCGAAAGCGCGCTCGGCCAGGGCTCGACGTTCCGCGTCTTCTTGCCCGTGGCCCACGGGCGTGACGCCTGGGCACCGTCGGGAAAAGCCCCGGCCCGGCCCGGAACCGAGACGGTATTGCTGGTCGAAGACGAGCCCGAGGTGCGCCGCGTGATCGCTTTGACCCTGCGCCGCTTCGGCTACGAAGTGATCGTCGCGGATGACGCGCGCCACGCCGTCGAGATTTGCGCGTCCACGGAGCGGGCGGTGCACGCCGTACTGACCGACGTGGTCATGCCCGGCATTTCGGGCGTAGCCTTGGTGGAGCGCCTGCGCGGGCTTCGACGAGGGCTCAAAGTTCTATTCATGTCCGGGTACACGGATAGACAAATCGTAGACGCCTCGAGCTGGAGCAGCTCCGCCTCGTTCATCCAGAAGCCGTTCACGCCCGACTCGCTCGGCCGGCAACTTCGCCTCTTGCTCGACGCGCCGACCAGCGAGGCTTAGATTGCAGCCGTGATGGCGAGCGCCCGCGCGCGGCAAACGACTGGAGAGCGGACGCTGCTGTGGTTTCGCGGCAAAGACCTGCGCGTCACCGATCACGCGCCGCTGCAGAGCGCGCTCGCGGCGGGCGAGCTGATTCCGCTGTTCGTGCTCGACCCTTACTTCTTTGCGCCCGAGCGCGCCAAGGAGCTGCCCCACCGCATGCAATTTCTGCTGGAGTCGCTGCAGGCGCTGCAGAAGAACATCGCCCACCTGGGGTCGGAGCTCCTGCTCGCGGCGGGCAAGAGCGTCGAGGTCGTGCCGCGCCTAGCCAGGGAGCTGGGCGCGACGCGCGTGGTGGCTCAGCGCTGGACGGAGCCGTTCGCGCGCGAACGCGACCGGCGGGTCGCCGCCGCGCTGGCCGTGCCGTTCGAGCTGTTCGACGGCGAAACTTTGCTGCCGCCCGAGACCATTCGCAACGGCAACGGGCAACCGTTCTCGGTGTTCACGCCTTTTGCCCGCGCGTTCCGCCGCCGCTTGCCCGCGGTGCGGCCGTCGCCCGCGCCGCGTCGCTTACCGCCGTTGCCGGCCGACGTGCAGCACGCTTCGGCGCCGCTGCCTACGTTGAGCGCCCTCGGCATCGCCGAGAACCCGCGGCTGCAGCGCGGCGGCGAGCGCGCGGCCAAGAGCCGGCTCGAGGCGTTCGTGAGCGCAGCCGCCCAACGCTACGACACCCAGCGCGATCGCATGGATCTTCCGGGCACGAGCCGGCTCTCGGCCGATCTGAAATTCGGCACGCTATCGGTGCAGAGCGTGTGGGCGGCCGTGCAGCGCTTGGCCCCCTCCGCGCCGCGCGCCGTGGAGGTGTTCACGAGCGAGCTGTTGTGGCGCGAGTTCACCCACGCCACCCTGTGGGATCGCCCGCGTCTGCTCCAAGAGCCGTTTCGCGCCAATTTCGTCGGCTTCCCTTGGGTCGAAGACGACGAGGGCTGGCGCGCGTGGACCAGCGGGCGCACCGGCTATCCGATCGTCGACGCGGCCGCGCGCCAGCTGATGAGCGAAGGCTTCGTGCACAACCGCGCGCGCATGATCGCCGCTAGCTTCTTGACCAAGCACCAGCTCATTCACTACCGGCAGGGCGAGGCCCACTACCTCAAGTACCTCACCGACGGCGACTGGGCGCAGAACAACGCCGGCTGGCAGTGGTCCGCGGGCTGCGGCACCGACGCCCAGCCCTACTTCCGCGTGTTCAATCCAACCCTGCAGGGTGAGAAATTCGATCCGAGCGGTGACTACGTCCGCCGCTACGTGCCCGAGCTCTCGCGGCTACCGGCGAAATTCATTCACCGGCCCGCCGAAGCGCCCGCGCCCGTGCTCGCGGCGGCGGGCGTTACCTTGGGCGTGACCTACCCGGAGCCGATCGTGGACCACGCGCTGGCCCGCGACCGGTTCCTGAAGATCGCCGAATCACATCTCGAGGGGCGAGGGGCGGGGGACGAGCGGGGCTGAGGCCGCGTGCGGGTGCGAGGTCGCCTCGAGCGCGCCCATCGTCACCTCCACCTCGTGCGTCTTGCCGTCGTTGAACAGGGGCACCACGTGGCCGCCCACGACCTTGCCGTCCACGACCAGCGACTTTACGCCCTTGCACACGTGGTGCGGGTTCTTGACCTTCACCTTGTAGGTGGTGCCGCGCAAGACACGCGTGACCTCGAAGCCGTCCCACGCCTTGGGAATGCAGGGGTCGATCTCCAGGCCGCGGTAGCTGGGGCGCACGCCCAAGATGTACTTGGTGGCAGCCTGGTAGCACCAGCTAGCCGTGCCCGAGAGCCAGCTGTTGCGGCCGAGGCCGAACTGCGAGTGCTCGTCGCCCAAAATGTTCTGGGCGTACACGTAGGGCTCCAGCTCGTACTCTTCCATCACCTCGTTCTTCGCGGCGGGGTTGATCTGCATGTAGTACTGGAAGGCGCGGTCACCGTTGCCCACCAGCGTCTCGGCGATCATGACCCAGGGGTTGGAGTGCAGGAAAATGCCGCCATTTTCCTTGGCCCCGGGCGGGTACGTGGTGACGCCGCCCTTGTTCGGATCATAGCCGTCGTAGCCCGGGGCCGAGAGCTTGATGCCGTTCTTCGTGTTCAGGTGGCGCTGCACCGACTCGAGCGCCTTGGCGGCGCGCTCGGCCGGAGCGAACCCGGAGATGACCGGCCAGCTCTGCCCGTTGGTCCAAATCTTACCTTGGGCGTTCTTGTGCGTGCCGATGACGCTGCCGTCGTGGTCGAAGTAGCGGACGTACCACTCGCCGTCCCAGGCGTGCTCGTTCACGCGCGCCTTCATGTGCTCGTAGTCGCGCTTGTACTTCTGCACCTGCGCGTCGTCGTTCAGCTCGCCGAACAGCTCCATCAGCTCCAGCAAGGCCTTGCCGTACAGGTTGGCGACGAACAAGCTCTCCGCGCCCTTGTGCAGGTTCACGGTGTCGTTCCAATCGGCAAAGCCGAGCAGCGGCAGACCGTGGGCGCCCACGTCCTTGCGCGTGAACTCCACGGCGCGCTTGAGGTGCTCGAGCACGGTGCCGCGCTCGCGCGCCGAAAGCTCCAGATTTTTGTCGTAAAACGGGATCGGCTGCTGCAGAAACGCCAAGTCGCCCGTCTCTTTGAGGTAGGCGCACACGGCCAGCACGATCCACAAGTGGTCGTCGCCGTAGTACTTGGGGCGGTCGGCCTCTTCGCGCGAATCGCCCTCGTTGGCGACCATGGTCGAGGCGTAGAACTGGTGCATGGCCGAGCCGTCGGCCTTCTGAACGCTGAGCAGCTTCTCGATCAGCTCTTTGGCTTCACCGGGCATGGACGAGAGCACGCCCATGACGTCTTGCGAGCTGTCGCGGAAGCCGATGCCGCGGCCGCCGAAGCCCAGCTGGTACAACGACAAGTCACGTGACCAATTCTTGGTCATGAAACACTGCCGCGGATTGTGGACGTTGACCATGCTGTCCAGGGCCGCCGAGGGCGTCTTGACCTGCAGCTTGCTCAGGTACTCGTCCCAGTATTTGCGCATGGCCGCGAGCGCGGCGTCCGTCTGCTCGTCGGTCTCGAAGGCGGCCAGCGCGGCCTTGGCTCGCGCCAGGCTCTCGGGGCGCGCGCCCTCTTGCTGGGTCAAAAGCACGCGGAAGCGGCGGCTCTGGCCCGGCGCCAGCGTGCCCACGGGTAGCAGCAGCGCGCCCACGTTGTCGCCGCGCAAGGCTTCGAAGTTGGACAGCTGGGGCTGCTTGAGGCTGAGCGGGTCGGCGAACGTGCCGTACTCGTTATCGCCCAAGAAGCGCGCGCGGCACGTCTCGAAAGAAGAGACGGGCAAGGTCGCGGTCAGGTACGTCTGCCGAATGTCGCGGTTCATGAAGGCGAACTGCGCCAGCAGCTTGCGGCCGCCGCCCGCGTCGTGCGCCACGCTCTGCATGGTCTGGGGAACCCAGTCCGCGTTCGTGAACTGCTTGAGCGCGTCGAAGTGCGTGTACTCGACGAGCGGAATCGCATCCAGCGTGATGGGCGCGCCAGAAATGTTGGTCAGCTTCACGTCCTCGACCAGCACTTCGGAGCCGGTCGGCACGAACACGGTTAGCTCGACCCGGACGCCAGCAACCTCGGACACGAAGCGGCTGTAGCCGAGGCCGACCCGGCACTCGTAGCGGTCGAGCGTCTGCAGCCCGGGCACGAACAAGGGCGAGACCGTGCGGAGCCCTTCGGCCGTGTGCAGCCGCAAGTAGAGCGTGTGGCCCTTCAGCTGCGAGCTGGGCAGCTGCGGGATGTACTTGGTGATGCGGTTGAGCGCGGGATCACCCTTGCACAGCAGGAGGCCCCCGGTATGGTCGACGAAGCCGCCGAAGCGCAGTGACCCGACGTAGTTGATCCACTTCACCGGCGTTTTCGGATTCTCGATCACGTACTCGCGGGCGCTGTCGTCGAAATGGCCGTATTTCATGGTTCTCCGGAAATCGCTGCTGAGGACCAGAGAAGTAGGCGGACCGGGGACGAGCCCGCGGCCGGCGCTGAAGTCGCTGGTTTCTTGCTTAATTGAACCAGCTAAAGCCGATGCTGGCCAGGAGAAATAGCCCTCGAATTGAAAGATTTAGGGAACCGGTTTCAGTGCAATTTTCCCGGGATTAGCGGAGAAGTTTTTCTCATCACTGGAGCGCTTCGGGAACCGGTTGCAGGTGAAGCGCGAGCATGGCTGTCTACACTCGAGACGATTGGTCGCGCCAGAGCGCCGCAGCGCTCTGCACCTACATGTAGGTGGTTAGGAGCGCTAAAGCGCACGAGGGCACCGGCCGCATAAGGAGCTGTTATGAGGAGGCTCGGTCATTCGGCTCGTTTTCCCCGCTCCGCGTCTCGCTGGGGGCACGTTTTGCTCGCGTGCGGGGTCGCTTCCGCCCTCATCGCGGCCTGTGGAGGGAACCCCTCCTATGTCTCGTCGGGGCCCCCGGCGGGCGCGTCAGACAGCGGGGGGGACGCGGCGGGCGGCGCGGCCCCCGGCCCGAGCGAGGGCGGAGCCGGCTTCGAGCTGGGCTTGGGCGGCGCCGCGACCACCCCGCAGGGTGGTGTGGGGGCGCCCGAGCTGGCGCTGGTGGTTACGGCCGAGCGAGAAGAGCTCGAGGTCACCGGCGAGCCTGTCACGGTGCAGGTGACGGCGCGCTTCGAGGACGGCTCGAAGCCGAACAAGGTGGTGTGGAGCGTGGACGACGCTGGCGTCGGGTCCATCGACGACTCCGGCGAGTTTCGAGCCAACGGCTTCGTGGCGGGAGACGTCACCATCACCGCTAGCGTCGGCTCGCGCACGGCGGCCGTCACGCTACACGTCACCGTCGCCATCATCAGCGACCCTGACGAGCTCGACGCCTCGCTCAAAGACGATCTGCAGGTCGGCGGGCACGATGGCGCCGCCGGCGTCGGCCCCGACGGCGACTTTCGCTTCTTGTACCCCTACGACAAGACCGTGTTTCCGCGCGGGCTGTCCGCGCCGCTGCTGCAGCTGGGCGGAGCCGACGCCGACGCCACCTACGTGAAGATCAGCGCGGGCGCCTTTTCGTACGAAGCGTTCGCGGCCGCCGGGGGGCTCACGCAGGTGACTCTGCCGCCCGAGGTTTGGCGGGGCGTGACATTGTCGGCCGCGCCGGGCGAGTGGGTCGAGGTCTCGGTCTCCAAAGCCAGCGGCGCCGAGATCACCGGGCCGGTGAGCCAGCGCTGGTTGATCGCGCCGGGCAGCCTGAAGGGCTTCGTCTACTACAACACTTACCGCTCGCTGCTCGCCGGCAACAACGGCGCGGTGATGCGCATCAAGCCCGGTGAGGACGCGACGGTGCTGCAAAAAGGCTGCACCGTGTGTCACACGGTGAGCGCCAACGGCAACGTGATGGTGGCAGGCGTACAGTGGGACAAGGCCAACGCGGTGGTGAGCCGCGCGTTCGATCTGCCCGCCAACGGCGGGATCCAGCTGCGGGACGAGCAAGACGAAGGACGCGTCTATTCGTTCGGCGGCCTGACGCCCGACGGCGCGCTCCTGCTCACCAGCGGCGTGCCCGCCAGCGGCGCAAAAATGCGCGGTATGAGCGGCGAGCTGTTCAGTCGCCTCGTCGACACCACCAACGGCGCCACCGTCGCCGCGCCCAGCTTCGGCGTGAAGGTCGCGATGACGCCCAACTTCGCGCCCGACGGCAGCCGGGTGGCCTTCAACAACCACGACGCCAGCGCGGCCGGTCACGTGCTGTCGGTGGCGAGCTTCGACGCCAGCGCCTCGCCCCCGGAGTTCGGTGAGGTCGTGAACGTGGCGAGCGACGCCAAGCGGGTGCTGGCGTGGCCCAGCTTCGTGCCCGACGCGTCCGCGGTGCTGTTTCACGCCGGCGATTCGTTCGACACGGCCAAGTCGGGCGGCGGCGCGTTGTACGCGGACGTGCGGCTCGTGGACGTCGAAAGCCAGGAGGTCAACACGCTCGACGCGCTGAACGGCCACGACGAGCAAGGCCAGCTGTACCTGCCCGCGGGCGAGGCGCAAGAGGCGCACCTCAACTACGAGCCCAGCGTGCTGCCGGTTCCGGTCGGCGGCTACTATTGGGTGCTGTTCACGAGCCGCCGCACCTACGGCAACACCATCGCGCCCGGGGGTAGCCTCGCGCGCGGCGACGACATCTGGGGCATTCCTCAGCCGCCCGAAACCGAGACACCCAGCCCGCGCAAGAAGATCTGGATCGCCGCCATCGACATCGACCATGGCGGCGCGGTCGACCCGAGCCACCCGGCGTTCTACCTGCCCGGGCAAGAGCTCGACGCGGGCAACATGCGGGCCTTCGCGGCCCTCGAGCCCTGCAAATCGAAGGGCAAGGGCTGCGAATCGGCCGCCGAGTGCTGCGACGGCTTCTGTCGCGAGACGCGGCGCGACGAGCAAGGCGTGCCGGTCCTGTCGTGCACGCCCCCGCCCGACAACTCTTGCTCCAACATCGACGAAGCCTGCAGCAAGCCCAGCGACTGCTGCAGCTCCAAGTCGCTGTGCATCAACAAACGCTGCGCGTCGCCCGGTCCGTCGGTGCACTGAATCAACGCCCGCGTGGGGGGCTGCCCAATCGCAGCTCGAATCGCAGAAGCTTCCGTAGCGGCACCAGGCCACCGTGTTCGATCGAGCTCGGCTCATTTTCAGCCCCGAAAGGCCTCTTCACGTCGCAAAAGTCAGTTCGCTACCGAACTGACTTTTCAGAACCGGAAGGCCTCTTCACGTCGCAAAAGTCAGTTCGCTACCGAACTGACTTTTCAGAACCGGAAGGCCTCTTCACGTCGGAGAGCTCAGAGAAGGATGTGATGAATCTCGAGCGGTACCGAGCTCACTCTGTCCGCGCCAAATCAAATCTAGAAGTCAGTTCGGTGCCGAGCTCACGTTGCCCGCGTGATATCCCGCGAACCCCAAATTCTCGCCTTCCGTTCTTCCGATCTTCCTGTGAAAGATCTCGAGCCCCGCGACACCGCTTACAAATCTTGCAGTCTGAGCAGACCGGCGGTGTTATCGGGTGGGCGGGTATTTCGCGAGCTTACGCTGGAGGCTGCGGCGGTGCAGGCCGAGCCTGCGGGCCGCTTCGGAGATGTTGCCGGAGACGCTGACGAGCACGTGATTGATGTGCTCCCACTCGGCGCGCGCGAGCGACAGGGGCTCGTTGGCGGGAGCGGCGCTGTCGGGCTGGGTGCTGCCGCGTTGTAGCGCGCTCACGATCTGGTCGGCGTCGGCGGGCTTCGTCAGGTAGTGCACGGCGCCGAGCCGGATGGCCTCCACCGCGGTGGCGATGCTGCCGTAGCCAGTCAGCATGACCACGCGCGTGGCCGGATCCTTTGCCAGCAGCGCTTTTAGCACCTCGAGCCCCGAGTCGTCGCCGACACGCAGATCCAAGACGGCGTACTCGGGCGCATCTTCGGACAGGCGCCGCGCCTCGCTCGAGGACGCGGCGCCCTGAGCCAGGAAGCCGCGATCGCACAGCGCTCGCACCAACCGCTCGCGCAAGACGTCGTCATCTTCGACCACCAGCAGGGTGGGGGCTTCCGCGTCAGCCATGGTGCCTGGGAGCTTGCGAGCCCGCGCCCACGGCGACCATGCGACCGTTTGTCGCAGCCAGCGGTAACACCAGCTTCGCCAGAGTGCCGCGCCCGCCTAGGCTCGCGGGCGACGACAGCTCGAGGCGGCCCCCCATTTGCTCGGCCACGCTTTGGGCCAAAAAGAGCCCGAGGCCCATGCCCTTGCCGCGCGGCTTGGTAGTGAAGAAAGGCTCGGTCGCGCGCGCCAGGACGCTCTCCGGCATGCCGGGCCCGTCGTCGCGGACGCTGAACGCCAGCTCGCCCTGTTGCTGCGAAACCCCGAGCTGTACCGCCCCGTGGGGGCCGCTGGCATCGAAGGCATTGCTGACCAAGTTGCGTAACGCTTGCGAGACCGCGCCCAGCGAGCAAGTCACCTTCAGGGGCTCTCCGCTCGGCGTCTCCAAGGTCAAGCGCTGGCGATCGAAGCCGGTCAGGCCCTGCTCCAAGATCACGGGCCAAGTCAGCTCGCCGAAGCTCGAGCCGTGCGCTTGCCCGGCCTCGGCCGCCAACTGGTCCAAGATGGCGCGGCAACGCTCGACCTGGCTCTTGATCAAGAGCACGTCGTCACGCGCAGGCGCTCCCGCCGCGTCTGCCGGCAGGCGCCGCAACAGCTCGCCGCTGGCGAGGGCGATGGTCGAGAGCGGCGAGGCCAGCTCGTGCGCGGCGCCCGCCGACAGCATGGCCAGCGCGGCTACCGCTTCCCCTTGGGTGGCGCGAACGCGCGAGAGGGCCAGCTGTTCTTCGAACGACCGCAGCTCGCGCAGCACGCGTTGAATGAAGTAGACGATGAAGCAGGCGGCCAGCCCGAACGCCACCCACATGCCGCGCATGTGCCAGCTGTACTCTTGCATGTGGTGGGCGTGATCGTGCGGTAGTGGCACGTGCGCCCAAAATAGCCCCAAAGAGCAGGCGAGCGCGGAAGCCACCAGCGCAAAGCTGGTGCGCGGCGGCAGCACCACCGCCGCGAGCGCGATGTGGATCAGGTACAGAAAGCTGAAGGGATTGGCCGGCCCCCCGCTGAAATACAAAAGCGCTGAGAACAGCAGCAAATCTAGGCCGACGCCGAGCGTGACGTGGCGCTCGCCAATCTCGCGGGCCCGGCGGAGGACCATGAGAGACCAGACATTGAGCAAGAGCTCGAGCGCCATCACCAGGCCGAGCGCCGCGAGCGGCAACCGCACGTGGAGCCCCGCGCTCACGGCCGCGATCACGACGAGCTGCCCTAGCACCGCGCCGAAGCGAAGGCGCACGAGCCAGGCGAAATTGACTCGAAAAGCGTCGCTTTTTGCGGAGCTGGTGCCGGTGCGTGCCGCCAAGGTGCTGGACGCTAATCTCGGACCCGGGGTCGGGCAACGTGGTAGCCTGAAAATGAGTGCATTCATCATGGCGCGCGACTCAATCCCCTATTTGGTGCGTCCTCCCACCGCCGTCCTGACCCGCGGCTTCGATCCACGGCTCTCGGTGGGCTCGGCCCGGCCAGCCGTGTTTCGCTCGTCCACGTACGTGTTCTCGAGCCCGGAGGCCGCCGAGCGAGCATTCGCGATCGCGCTCGGTCGCTCCAAGCCCGCGGCCGGAGAGAGCGTCGATCTCATCTACTCGCGCTTGTCTCACCCCAACGCCGAGATCTTGGAAGATCAGCTGGTCCCCCTCGAAAAGAACGCCGAGGCCGCCGCCGTCTTCAACTCGGGTATGGCCGCGATCTCGACCGTCTTCTTGGCGCTGTGCCCGGTTGGCTCGGCGTTCATCTACACGACGCCCATCTACGGCGGCACCCAGCACCTGATTCATCAATTCTTGGAGCCGCTCGGCATCCGCGCCATCCCGGTGCCGGCCGGCGACAGCTCGGCCATGGCGCAGGCCATCGCCGAGACGACCGACCTCAAGCTGGTGTTCATCGAGACGCCGGCCAACCCGACCCTGATCATGACCGACATTCAGGCGGCCGTGAAAGCCGCGGGGGAGCGGCCCGGGGCCCGCCCGCTGGTCGTCGTGGACAACACCTTCCTCGGCCCCGTCTTCCAGTATCCGCTGCATTTCGGCGCAGATCTAAGCGTTTACTCGGCGACCAAGTACCTGGCGGGCCAGAGCGACATCTTGGCCGGCGTCGTGATGGGCACCGACCCGACGCTGATCGCCAGCTTGCGCGGCATGCGGGCGATCTTGGGTAACATCTTACAGCCCGACGAGTGTTGGATCCTCGACAGCCGCTTGCCCACGGTGGAGCTGCGCATGTCTCGCCAGAGCAAGAACGCGGCCCGCATCGTGCCGCAGCTGGCCGAGCACCCCAAGGTGCGCGCGGCCTACTACCCATCGCTCTTCACCGATGCCGAGCAGGTTCGCATTCGCGACCAGCAGACCCGCTTCCCGGGCGCGGTGTTCGCCCTCGATTTACTCGGCGGGCGCAGCGCCGCCTTCGATTTCTTGCGGCGGCTGCGCATCGCCAAGAACGCGGTCAGCCTCGGCGGTGTGGAGACGCTGGCCTGCCATCCCCGCACCACCACCCACTCCGAGATGTCGCCTGACGAGCTCTCACGCTACGGCATCGGCGAAGGCCTCGTACGCATCTCGGTAGGGGTCGAAGATTACCGCGACCTCTTGCGCGAGTTCTCGAACGCGCTCGGCTAGGCCGCCGCCGCCGCCGCGCCCAGGTGCTGAGCCAGCGCACGCTCCAAGTCTGCCGGAGCGTTGGCCAGCTCGCGGATCATGGCCAGGTGTAAAAGCGCCGTTTGCCCGAGATCCAGCTGGTAACCGCTGTTCGGTCGAGCTTGGTGGTCGCCGGACACGAGCCCGCTCAAGATGCCCCGGGCCTGCTCGGTCAGTTGCTGCTCGGGCCGCGACAAGACGTGGTTGGCCAGCTGGACGCCGCCCGCGAGCGCGGCCGGCTCGTAGCGCGCGGCGTAGGCAATGGCTAGCGTGTTGGCCACCAGCTCTTCGTGCCACATGTCGGTCGTGAGCATGCCAGCCGCGTCGCGGTAGTGGTGAAACAACTCGTGCGCCATCACGGCGGGCGCTTGACGAAACATCAGCGTCGCCACTCGGTCCAGATCGGGCTCGCCGAGCAGGGCGGCCTGAAAAGGCAGCGTCTCTTCCGGAAGGCCCTCGATGTCCGGATAGAAAATCACGCCCCGTTGCTTGTCGTACATCCACTGCGGCTGATGCCAGGGCACGAGCGGCGGCGGCTCGGGCACGCCAAAGGGCGCGAGCCGTTGATGAAGCTCGGCGGCCGCGCGGCGCACGTAGCCGTGCCAGCCGGCGCTGGGGGCGCGCAGCTCGGCCGTCTCCGATACCGGCTTGGGCGTGTAAACCGTCTCCACGAGTTGATCGACGACGAGCAGCAGCAGCCGCAGCGAGGCGGCGTCCTCGCCCAACAGCGCGAGCTCGTGGTGCACGGCGCGCCGAAATTCGTCCATGGATCTGGCCACTTGGCGGAGGGTGCCGGTGTCGTACAAGAGCTTGCGAATCTCGGGCAGCGAGCCGGGCAGGGCGCGCTTGAGGGTCAAGAGCTGCTCGCGCTGCTCGGGGCTCGCGCGTTCCAAGAAGCACGCCAGCGGGTACGTCACCTTGTTTGTCTCCAGGTCCGGGCTGCGGCGCTTGCCGTACACGTCGCGCACGTCGTCCAGCACCTGCACTAGCAGAGATAGATTTTCGCCCAGCGCTCGGTAGCGCTCGCGCTCCCCGTCGCTGACGCCGCTGTACAGCGCCGCGCACTCGCAGAGCAAGGTCACGCTGGCGGTCTTTTCGCGCTGCATGGCCAGCACTTCGCTGGGCGTGCGCGGGCCTCGCTCTCCCAGCAGATCGAGGTGTTGGCCACGGCCAGTAGTCAGCGCGACACGATTGACGATTTTCAGGTACAGCAAGCGACGCTTGGAGCTCTTTTCCAGACGCATGCAGTGCTCGAGCGCCGACAGGCCCAAGAACAGTAAGGTCAGCGCGTCGTTGACGGCCATGCCGGCGCCCACCTTGGCGTGCGGCTTGCCCGACAAATCGAGATCTTGGACGTCGTCGAGCAGATCGAGCGCGAGCAGGTAGAGCTGACAAAAGCTCGCCAGCTCGACGCCTTGCTCGTCCAGCTCGTCGCGATGCGCACGCGCGATCAAGTAAAAGACCGCTAAAGGGTTACCCAACGGGTTCTGGCACGTGCGCGGGCGGTGCTGCGCGGCGCTGGCCAGCAAGAGCTCACGCTGGGTGGCGTCGAAAGGGCCGGCCTCGATAGCCTGATCGACTCGTTGCTCCACGAGAGCGAGAAAACCGACGATGCCTGAGGGATGGGTTTGCATACAGTGCTCCGTTGGCGCGCCACGGCGCGCCGTTCGTTGTCTCCCCTCGTCATTCCCCGCCACCCCTAATCGAGAGCGCCCCGGTCGCGAGCTCGGCGACCGGGACCACGCGGTGTGTTTGCGGACGAGCAACGCTCGCCCGGAGCTCCGAACGAAGTCGCGGCTAGAGGATCATGAGTCCGCTAGCGGACAAGATCATGAAGCCGCTGGCTGATAGGATCGCGTAGCCGCTCGTCGCGTCGCGTGAGTCACGCTCGCCGGCGTCGCCGCTCAGGTTGCGTTCGATGGTTTCGAGCTCGTGCAGATCGATGTCGTCGCAGTCGTTCATAGACGTTCCCTTTCTGTTCGCTTTCGTGTCGAGCACGCGAGCTTGGACTTGCAAGCTCCGAGCCTCGACGTTCGGCACGGACCACCTCCCACATCTGCTTGCTACCGCTCCGGATCGCGCACTCGTGATTCGCGCGGCAGAGGCCGCTACGCTGCGAGTGAGTGAGGCAGCGTGCGCTAGTGCGCAGCGAAGGGCGCGGCGGCGCTCACCCGTTTGGGTGATATCGAGGGCTGGCAGATTTACGTCAATTTCCTGACGTTTTCGGCGTCAGGCGCGGGCTTCGCGCGAAAAACTACTACGCCCGGGCCTGTCGCGGGTCGCTCAGCGCGTGAGCGCAGGCTCGAGCGCGGCCGAAGGCTCTGGCTGCGCGAGCAATGCTCTACCCGGCAAGCGAATGGTGAAACGAGCGCCTTGGCCGAGCGTGCTCTCGACCCGAATGTCACCCTGCATCAGCTCCACGTAGCGGCGGCAGAGATAGAGGCCCAAGCCCGTGCTGCCCGGCTTGCTGGAGGTAGTGAACGGCTGGAACAAGCGGCCGAGCTGCTCCGGGGCAATGCCCGGCCCATCGTCTGTGACGCTCACGAGCACCGCGCGCGCCGTGCTGTCGAGCGTCACGGAAACCGCGGCGCAGGTCGCGCCGGCTTGACGCGCGTTCCGCAGCAGGTTCCGAACGACGGTGGCGAGGTGTGCTGGCTCACCGTGCACTTCGAAGCGCGGCGCGTCGTCGGTGTAGTCGATGCTGAGACCTGCGACGCGGCCGCGTAAGGTGCGCTCGAGCACGTCTCCCACCACGAGCACCGTACCTTCGCGCGGCTGGGCCTGGCGCCGCAGCTCTTCCAGCGTTTCTTCCAGCAAAACCTGCTCGCTCTTGGCCGCCAAGAGCGCGTCGTTCACGGCGGCGCCCTCCTCCGGCGCCAGCCGGTCCCGATCCAAAAACTCCAGATTCATGCGCACGGCGGTCTGCACGTTGCGTAGCTCGTGCAAGAAATTGCCGAGGTTGAGCAGGGTGGTGGTGAGGGCGCGCTGCATCGCCACGTCTAGAATCTGGTCGGTGGCGCCCAGCGCTTGCTCCAGACGCTGGGCGCCTGCCACCAGCTCGCGCCGCTTCTGGGTGTTCACCATCATGAACGTCGACAGCACGCCCGCCGCGAGCAACACCAAGGTCACCGTAACGCCCGCGCCGTGCCAGATCAGGAGCAGCAACGTGGGCAGATTGAGTGACGCCGCCATCAGCAGGCTGAAGCCGTAGTGGCTAGCGGGAAAGGCCATCAGCAACAGCGCGTGCACGACCGCGAACCCGATCCCGAAGCCGCTCGAGGTCGTCAGCGCGGCCAGCGACAGCGACGTGGCGTACATGCTGTTGTCGAACAACGTGGCCAGCGAGCCGAGCGTGCCGCGGCAGCGCTGGCGATAGGCAATCAGGGTCAGGGCCCCGCCCGAGAGGGCAAGCAGGGCGCAGGGCAGCGTCGCGGTTGCCTGCGACATCTGCCGCAATGTGGGCACCTCGCCCACGATCACGAAGGTACCGGCGAGGGTGCTGGCGGCCACGATGGTCGGGCCGGGGACCGACCCCGAGGCGGTCTCCTCCGGATCGAACGAGGCCAAGAACGCCTGCCAGCGCGCGGCGAGCCACCGTTTCATGGATGAGGGGACGGAAACATGGCCGGAGGGCGCGAGGCTAGCATCGCCGGGGTGGTCGCCAAGCCGCGCTGGCGGCCCGGAAAATCAGCCCGTTTGCTTGACGCTGTCCACCCTTAGACTTAGTCTAAACGGATGAGCCCGAGCGTGGTCCAGGTCTTGGAGCAAGTCGGCATTCAGCCGTCGGCTCAGCGCGTGGCCGTGGCCGACTACGTGCTCGAAACCGACGACCATCCCTCGGCAGAGCAGGTTTGGGCGCGAGTGAAGGAGCGGTTTCCCGTGCTTTCACGCGCCACCGTTTACAACACGCTCAACCTGTTCGTGGAGAAGGGGCTGCTGCGCGAGCTGGTGCTGGCCGAGGGCAAAGTCGTGTTTGATCCCAAGCTGTCGCCTCATCATCATTTCATCGACGATGAGACGCAGAACATCGTCGATATTCCGTGGGACGCGCTGCAGGTGAAGCACGTCGACAACTTGCGCGGCTTCGACGTGCGCGAATACCAGGTGGTGCTGCGCGGGCGGCGCGCGGAAGCGCCGCGGCGCTGACGCTGGCTGGCTCTGGCCGCGCTGGAAATTCGTTCCAGCCCTAAATTTTGCCGCGAAGTTGCCCGCTAGATTGCTAACGAGCGCGTCTGACGTAAGCTGCAGTGACGGCTGCGCAGCGTCAGCTTGCCAGGCCGCCCCGCTTCGCCCGACTCCCCCAAAGGTGCCGAATGATCCCGTTTCGCGTCCTCCCACTCCTCGCTCTTGTTCCCTGTTTTGCCGCCTGCGGCTCGTCGGACGAAAGCCACGTCAACGGCGGAACCGGCGCGGATACGGGCCTTCCCGTTGGCCAGCCCGTGCTCGGCCTGGGCGGCTCCAACGGCAACGGCAACGGCAACGGCAATGGCAATGGCAATGGCAATGGCGAATGTGGCCCCAACCTGACCGGGCTGGTGCGCGACTTCAAGGGCAACAACGAGGACGGCGGCCACCCCGATTTCGAAGCCTTCTCGGGCTCTGACGCTTCCGTGGGCATCGTGAAAGACCTGCTCGGCAAAGATCAGAAGCCGGTTTACAAGCCCGCCGCCGATAAACCGCTCGTCTCCATGTACGGGCAGCAGACGACCAACAAGGCGCGCTTCGACGAGTGGTACCGCAACACCGACGGCGTCAACCAAGCCATCGAGTTCACCGTGCCACTGACGATGGGCGCAGGCGGGCTGGCAACCTACGACAACGGGGCGTTCTTCCCGATCGATGGCCAAGGCTTCGGCGACACCGGCCGCACCGGGCACAATTTCGGCTTTACCTTCGAGCTGCACACCACCTTCGCGTACCGCGGGGGCGAGATCTTCACCTTCACGGGCGACGATGATCTGTGGGTCTTCGTGAACGGACACCTCGGCATCGATCTGGGTGGCCTCCACCCGGAGCGCAGCCGCTCCATCGAGCTCGACAAGGTCGCGGACGATTTCGGTCTCGAGATCGGGAACACTTACCCGCTTGATTTGTTCCACGCCGAGCGGCACACGAACGCCTCGCATTTCCGCGTCGAAACCTCGATTCAATTCACGAATTGCAACCCAATCATCATTCCCAAGTAGCGCTGCGTATGCTGTGCTACAGGCTCTTTGGAGGTTACCTGTAATGAAAGCACTGCTCCGCGGCTCACTCGCGACTTTGGTTGGCTCCGTCTCTTTGTTCGTCGCTTCCACGGCGTTGGCTGACGGCGAGGCTTGCTACAACGACATCGACTGCCCGGGCACCGCCTGCGGCGACGCGGTTTGCAATTGGACCAAGTCCGCCACCAAGCCCGAAGGCTCGAAGGTTTTTGCCTGCAACCCCGCGGGTAGCCAAACGCCCGTCGGCAAAGACGGTTGGTGCACGACGGATGATGACTGCAAGTGCAAAGCTCAGGGCGCCAAGTGCGTCGCTCCGTACTGCACTTTCACCAAGCCGATGGAGGGCGCGGGCGGCACCGGCGGCACCGGTAGCGGTGGGGACGCAACCACGGCCGGCACGGCGGCCACCACGGCCGGCACCGCCGCCATGACGGCGGGAACGACCTCGACCGCCGGCACCGCCACGACTCCGACCGCTGGCACCGCCGCAACCCCGCCTGCTGAAGACGACGGCGGCGGCTGTAGCGTGAGCGCGCCGGGCGGCGTCAACACCGGCCTCGCGCTCGGTGTGGGCCTGGTCGGCCTGGGCGTGGCGTTGGCTCGTCGCCGCCGCTGAACGCTCGGTTACAAAAGCTCGCTGATGATGCCGTCTGCGAAGAGCCATTGAGGCTTGGGAATGCGCAGGCGGCGCTGGGCGAGCTCGATACGCCCCTTCTGGAGCAGCCGCTCGAGCGCACGTTTTCGGCCTTCGGGCAGCGCGCTCACGCCGAGCTCGCTCGCTGACCCTTCCAGATCGAAGCCCTCGGCGAGGCGGAGGCCCAGCATGATGCGCTCTCGCAGCGAGGTTTCGGCGTCGATGGGCTCGAGCACCGCGCAGCCTTCGGCTCCTTCCTCGAAGGCGCGGGCAAACGTGGACGCTTGGTAGCGCTCCGGCGAAGGAGAATTTCTGTAGCGCACGCGGCCGCGCGGCAAGGTCACCGTGCCCCACGCCCCGGTGCCGAGGCCCAGGTAGTCGTGGCCCCGCCAGTAGCCGAGGTTGTGGCGCGAGACGTGACCCTGGCGCGCGAAGTTGCTGACCTCGTAGTGCTCGAAGCCGGCCTGGCCGAGCGTTTCGTCGACGGCCGTGAACGAATCGGCAACCAGCGCTTCGTCCAGCAGGGGCAAGCGGCCCTTCTTGGCGCGCGCGCCGAACTCGGTACCCGGCTCGATGGTGAGCGCGTAGGCGGACAAATGCGTCGTACCGACGGCGGCTAGCGTGCGCGCTTCTTGCGCCGCTTGCTCGGGGGTTTGCCCCGCGACGCCGAAGATGAAATCGAGCGAAACGCGCGGCATCGCGGAGGTGAGGGCGGCGCGCGCAGCCGCTAGACCACCGCTCGGATCGTGGAGGCGGCCCAAGAAAGCCAGCCGTTCAGCGTCCAGGCCCTGCACGCCCAAGCTGAGCCGATTGACGCCCACTCCGGCCAGCGCGCGCGCCTTTTCGAGATCCAAGCTGGTCGGGTTACACTCCGCGGTGATTTCCAGCGCGGGCGCGCGACGCTGGGCGAAGGCTTCGAGCACGCCCGCGAGCACGCGCCCAAGCTCCTCGGTAGCCCACAGCGAGGGCGTGCCGCCGCCGAAGAACACCGTCTCGAGGCGGTAGTCGGCGCCCAGCAGCGGCAGGCGCGCGGCGAGATCGCGCAGCACCGCGTCGGCGTAGGCGCGGTGAGGAATGGCGTCGCGCGCGGCCGCGACGCTCAAGAAGTCGCAGTACGGGCACTTCTTGAGGCACCACGGAAAATGGATGTAGACGCCAAGCGGGCGGGTCGCGGCGGCCTCGGACAACTTGGCGATGCTTTCGGTCACGGGCGTGGGCTAAGGTAGCTCTTGGCATGGCTCGCATCCACGCCTTCGAGTTCGAGGACCAAACTTGGTTCCCACCGCTGATCCGCGAGTACATGACCGACTTTCTCAGCCACATGGGTGGCTGGTCGAAGATACCCTACCAACCGTTCGCCGATCGACTGGCTGCGGCGGTAGAGCGGACGGGCGACGCCAGGCTGGTCGATTTGTGCTCGGGCGGAGGTGGTCCGGCTCTGGTGATCGCGCGCGAGCTACAGCAGCAGTTGGCCCGTCCGTTGGGTCTGGTGCTGACTGACCTGTATCCCAGCCCAGGCCGCCACGCCCATGCTCGCGTTGCGCTGCCGAGCTGGGTGGAGCTCGAAGCACGCCCGGTCGACGCCCAAGAGGTGCCGGAAGACTTGCACGGCTTTCGCCTGGTCTGTAACGGCTTTCATCACTTGAGGCCTGCGCAGGCGCGCGCGTGTCTGCTCGACGCGGTCCAGCAGCGGCGCGGCGTTGCGCTGGTGGAGCTGGCTTCGCGCTCGGCGCTGAGCATGCTGCAGATTGCGCTCGGCACGACCACCCAGCTCTTGGTGACGCCTTTCATCAAGCCGTTTCGCTGGAGCCGGCTCTTTTACACCTACCTTCTGCCGCTCGTGCCGCTGTGCACGCTCTGGGATGGCATCGTGTCTTGCTTGCGGGTGTACGGCCCGAAGGAGCTAGAGGGCCTGCTCGCCGAGCTGCCGACGAACGACTACCACTGGGAATACGGGCGCTTGCGCGTGCCCAAGATGCCCAACGAGCTCACGTACCTGATTGGTACGCCCCTGCCGACGGCGCGCCCGCCCGCGTGACTACTTGGCGTCGCGCCCCAGCACGTGATTGAGCTCCACCTGTGCGATGCGTAGATCGACGTGGGCGTTGACCAGCTCGAGGCGGGCGCGGGTCAGCTCTGTTTCGGAGTCGGTCACCTCCACCAGCGTGGCGCGGCCGGTACGGAACAGCTCGCGGCGCACGCGGTAGCCTTCGTCGGCGGCGGCCAGCGCCTGCTGGGAGACGGCCACGGCGAATTGCGCATCGCGCTCGGCGCTCAGGGCCTGCGAGACCTCGAGCTGCAGGCCGTCGAGCATGGCTTGCCGCTGCGCCACGAGCTCGGCCGCTTTGGCGTCGATCACGCGGCGGCCGGCCTGCGTTCCGAAGATGGCGGTCGGGCTCCAGCTGAGCACCACGCTGGCGTCCCAAGTCCCGTGGAATTTGTCTTCTTGAGGGAAATAGCGAGGGTTCGGGTTCGAGTACTGAGCGGTGGCGGATGCGTCCAGTCGCGGGTAGTTGCCGGTGCTGGTGAGCGCTGCCTGGTCGCGCAGGGCCGCTTCGTTCTCTCCGAGCAGCTTGAGCTCGAGCCGCTGCTGCGTGGCCTCGCGATAGGCGGCGTCCTCCGACGTGGTGTTGGGCAGGGGCGCGACGGGAGCCAAGATGTTCTCTCCGACTTCGTACTGCTGGCTGCCGGGGTCTTTCATCAGCACGTGCAGGCGCTTGCTGGCCAAGGCCACGTTGCTGTTGGCCTTCTCGGCGAAGAGCTCCGCGCTCTTCACGCTGCTCTGCGCGCGCAGCACGTCGGCCTTCGAAATGAGCCCCGCTTGGAACGCGTTGTTGGCGTCGGTCAGGTGGCCCTTGGCTTGCTCGATGGACTGCGCGCCCACGAACGCGAAGCCTTGCATGCGGATCCACTGGTAGTAGGCGACGCGCGCGTCCCGCGCGACCGAGAGGCGCGTCGCGCGTTCGTCCAGCTC